>MDTB01067858.1_pt1 | contig 18363 bp, 20 predicted proteins | sample 811161 | NCBI WGS metagenome assembly MDTB01 (sample SAMN05326650, study PRJNA326480) | marine metagenome | isolation source: seawater | place: Mediterranean Sea | collected 2009
CCATTTAATTTTCTTTTTCCCAAACCCTAGCAAGTTCTCTTAATAAAGTTTTTACTTCCATATCTGAAGCTCCAGAGTCTTTTTGGAATTTATTACAAATTTCTTTAATTTCCTCATAAGCCTGCTCTATTAATATTGTTTTTTGATCTGGATTTGCCCTAAAAAAAGGGAGTTTTATCCCTCCAGTTTAGATCGAATGTCAATCAAATATATTTTAGATAAAAGGGGGTAAAACTACCCCCTCTTGGTGAAACTCTTCCAAAGAAACACCAAAAATATCATACTTTAAAAAAACTCAGAACTAACCTTAAAATTCTTCAAATAAGGATTTTAAAATTTTAAAATTATTACCCATCAAAGTTTCTATTTAGGAAAGACAGAAATGTTTGATTAGTTTTTAATATCAGGCTAGGGTCTTGACTTTTCGTTCTATGGGATTAAACCGAACTCTCTTAATTTGATCATTTTCCCAAGTCCAATAAACAGGTGGAGTCTTTCTTGCCTTTATTAAACTTACTTTGTTTAATTTTTGTGGGATAAATTCTTTAGCCGAATCAAAAAACTTATCTCTTTTGGGTTGATTTAAAACAATACTACCCTCTTTGCCTGAGATTGATCTGTGATAAGTTCCAATAGGAATTTCTAATGATCCCATAGATCTATTTAAATAAATTACATGATGAGGTTCATCCCATGTGGGATTTATTAAAACAAATGTTCTCTCCCCAGTAATAACTAAGTTGTGATCAATTTGATGATTGTGAACATAATATTGTTCATCTTTAAAATTATCTGGAGGAGATATAGCCTCTTCAGAGTGAATTACTACATCGCAACCATTAGATGTCTCCAAGCCTGCATCAAAAAACGTCACTTTTGGAGTCTCTCTAAAAATAATTGTTGGCAAGAATTTTAATTTCATAGTTCAACCTCCCTTTGATAGGGTTGTTAGTATATTTTGAATTTATATGCTATGAAAGAACGATTAATAGATAATCAGTCGCAATAAATTAAATAATCTTCTTGGCATGGATAATCTTGATGTGCTTTCTTTAATGTTTTCTCTAAATCTTCTACTTTCTTGAAATAATCAAGATCTCTTAGCTTTTTGTTTGGGATCGTGAATTGTGTTTGTAATTTCATTTCCCCCTCCTTTTAATGCTGTTGTTTGAAGCTAACCCAAGTTTGAGAAAACCTTAATACTAGATAAGAAATTAAAATTATCCAAAATAGAATTTCTATACTTAAATTAGTCATTTGCTTAACCTCCTTTCTGTCTGATTATGGTTTAGTACGGGTGATATATAAAAATCAAGCGTAAGAATACTTAAAAGATTAAGTATTAATCACAATAAACTTTGCAATGATTATGAGTAGGATGCTCCTCGCATTCAATATTCCAATCGGCTTCTATCTCTTCTGCTTTGATATCGTATAAAAGGTCTTTTTTTTTATCCATATCCATTTCTTGAATAGTGAATGTGTCATTTAGTGCCATAAGACTTACCTCTAGACTACAAGCATGTTCTAATGCATTTGAATAGTTAATCTCAAGTTTTATGTGTGCGGTTAAAGGTACAAAATTGTACGGATTAAGGATCAAAAAAGACTCTCAAATTGAAAATAATGACGAGATGAATATCTTCAAAAGCATTAATCTAAAGGTTAAAAAAGTTTTGATAAAGTTGGTATAAAATTTATTCAATCCATAAACCGACACTCTTCTCAGGTTTAATTTAATGCTTGTTAATACCCCAAGTTTAATAGAAATGTGAGAGGGTTGTATTGAAGTAAATCCAAGAAAAAAGAGATTGAATCCCGCCTTTAGGAAACAATCTCTTTCACTTAGTTATGTGTAGGAATAAATTAACAACGCGCCTAAATCATTGATCCTTGTCGTTAATTTAGATGGCTGCTTAAACCAATCTAATGAACTTCTCTGGTGGACTATCGATCATTTCTAAATCCCTCCGTTTGTTTAATTAAAAACTAGTATGAATAATTTCTTTTGTATATGCGTAGAAATGCTGATTTACTTGAAACTTAGTGGTAAAAACTTCTTCATTGTTGTCTGAGGAGCTTATTAAAATTAATTATGGCAAATGTTTTAAGTATTCTTGCGCTTGATTTTTACATTGAGTACGTACTATATAAAACTCAAATCAAAGAAGGTTAAACAAATGACTAACTTAGGATTAGAGCTCCTCATATTTATTGTCTTACTTATTTATTTTGGAGTTTTTATGACTCAAGGTATTTATAAACAATATGAAAAAGCCTATCTTCGAAAAACATTTTTTTGTAGTAAATCAGAGAGTGATCCAAATTGCATAGCTGAATAATAGGCGTAAGACATTTCAAAAAAAGAAGGTTAACCATGTCTCGCCTAAATCCTAAAAAGTATAAGATTTACAATTTAATCCATTAATTTATTGATTTTTCAAAGATCCCAATTCAAACTAATGATCTTTGACTGATGATTAAAAGGATGAGCGTCTTCTAGATAGTGTTCTGACCATTTTTAAAATACTTTGTTTATTCTATGTGTTGTTTTCTAGAGAAGGTATGGGACAAATATGACCTTACTACATCGTATTTAAGACCTGATAATTTTTTTTTGTAATTATTGAATGATCAGCTACTCACAGTTGGGTTTTTAATGTAAGATAATATGTTTACATAAAGTAACAATTGGATGAAAAAAATTATTTCTTATCTTGTTTTTGCCTGTTTAGCGGGTTTCACTGCTACAAGTGGATTTCCAATCATGGCAGGTGGTTGCAGCAGTCAAATGAACAAAAAAGCGGAGATCAAATGCCCTGTAGATGATACTGAGTGTCAAACTGAAAAAACTGAAAAGTTTGAATTAAATAAAACAGTAAGGTCATAAAAATTGACACAAATCAGTTTAATCATTAACTCAGCTCCAAGAGATTTACTCGAATTTATCTTTTGTTTAACTATGGGTTATACAGCCGGATTTCTAGGATTTTTTTAATCAATAACAACATGACTACTACATCATTTTTTCTAATATTTTCTAGCTCACTATTTACTTACATAATGGCTTGTTTATGGAGAGACCTTATAAACCAAAAAATAAATATACAGCGATAAAATATTACATTCTTAATCAAAAATCCTAGGGATGATTAAAAGGATTCCAAGATAGTTAAAAAATCTTTTTTATTTTTTTATTTATCTTAAAAAATAAAAAAATTAAGGTTGTTATTTAATTAGAATTAAATATTGAGTAAGGAGGAAAAGTGAATTTACAAAATTTATTCGTTAGAATAATCAAAGTTAAATCAAACAATGCAAACAATAGTAAAGTCAGTAAATAAATTATTACCAATTGGTAAAAAAGCCAGAAAGTTTTTACCTTTTTTTATTGGATTTAAATTACTCACATTTACAGGTTTTCTTACTTACATTATGAATCGCTAGATGATTTTCCCTTCTCCACAAATTGTAATTGCTTTACTCCTTATTAGTGTTGGTATAGTTGTTACTTTCGATATAAGATTTGATCCGTTAAAAGATAAAAAATAGAATTAATCTAAATAACAAGTATTTAATAAAGAAGAAAAAGCAAAGATATTTAAGTCGGTAAATAATTTATATAGGAAGGAATTACCCTTAAACAAAATCAAACCTAAAACAATGTATATAGGGTGTAGAGTTAACAAAAAATATGGTAGTGAAAAAATCCATGAGTTAATTAGTAATACTAATTACTTTTCCGAATTAGTAAAAACAGGCAAATAATTAGATCATCCGAATAGCTTTATCGAATAGATACTATACTTACAAATATTTTTAGGTAAAAAAAAAGACTCTTGCGAGCCTAGGTGATGGGGATTTCTATCATGGCAAATAAAATTAAAACACACAACCCCATTTAAAGTAAGAAATAGTAGAGTCAAACACCATATATAGTGCTATTATTTTAGAAAGGCTGGGTGATGGGGATGATCTGGCTTTTATTTGGGCGTAACTAACGCCCTTTTTTTTGGGCATAATTCTTCAATAACCTTTTTTATCTCTTCAGAATCATACAAAGGACTTGAATTCTGGTTAAGTGAATAAAGAAAAGTGCTTTTTAAAATATGTTTGTAGATAGGTGTTAAATAGATAAGCGTTTAATTTAAGTCCAAGACCTGCAAAGCAGTGCTTATATATCCAATATTTTTTTATGCCTAGCAGATAATTAATCAATATCAAATTTGTAAACCAAATCATTACGGGGATTATTTAATGTGTAAGGGTTCATAAAATAATTTTCTAAAAAATAATTCTTAAATTTTGTGATTCTAATAAAGTGTTATGACTGCTTTGATAACTCTGAATAAAAACTCTCATTTTATTGATATAGATGAAATATTCCACTCATGGATCTATATTTTAAAATTAACACATTTAATGCTAGCATCATAATCACAGAGATGAATATTCATTAGAGATGACTCAAGCAAAATTAGAGGGATTACTAAAGATAGATAATGAATCTTATAACCTTTTAAGGGTTCTTACTATGTTCATGAAATTGGATAATTCTCAAGATGTTCCACTACAGGCTATGGCGGTATTCTGGTACGTGGCAACCTACCAAAATTGCAGTAAAAAAGATATCGAAAAATACTTCGATATGAGTAAGGCTAGTGCATCGAGGATGACAGATTACATTAGCAGATATCACAGGTTAGGTAAGGCAGGATTAGGTCTAGTTTCTAAAGAACAAGATCCAAAAGATAAAAGAAGAACACTCTTGAAGCTTACTAGGAGAGGTAAAGATCTTATAGAAAAGTCTTTCAATACACTTTATGAGGATATTAAATCATTTGAAGAAGAGTTTGAGTAATTAATTATCATAACTATTCTGATTTTGATGCTAACCTGTGTTCTTAATCAGCGCCTTTAATGATAAAAATCTATTCATTATTTAATTAAGTTATCCTTAAAAAATTGAAATGAGTGAGATAAGACTTAAAGGATTGATTAATGCTTTTCAAAAATATGATTTATATTATGTTTGAATAAATGCGAACATTAAATCAATAAAGGGTTTAATTGCTCTTGCTTATTTAAGGTAAACTTAAAAATAGGCTTAAATTAAAAATGTTGAAAAAACTACTTTTAACATCTTTATTCCTTCTTAGTTTAATCTCAATAATCTATCCTACAAAAAAAGAAAATATAAAACTATTTGATTACTGTTACTCTCTTGAGAATATACTTTCAAAAAATTTAATACAAAAAAGGGGAAAAACATCCCTGAAAGTTAATTTGATTTCTAAAGATATTGCGAAATTTGGAGTAAGCAAAACCAGAGGTTTCCTAATAAATAAGATTATTGATAAATATAAAACTTCAAAGAATTCGCAAATAATAAAACTTATCCCCAATAGGGTTTATTGTTTTGCAGGATATTGGATTGAAAGGGTAAAGCCTGGAACATTTGAATCAATCTTTTATGCAAAAAGCAAAAAAGCAATTAATGAATTTAAAGATTTAAAAGATTTGAAAGATAAAGTAGATAAAGTATTAAATGATGCCAATTCAGAATATAAAGTCATAAGAAAAGAATTTAACAGTCTTTTTTAATTTTAATCAGTAAGTGGTTTGATATTTTAGTAAGGAAGTTTTGTCATAAATAATGAAATTATTTTGTTAAATTCTCTAAAACAGATATTCTATTTTTTACTTCATCTAATTCATCTAAAATACTTCTATTTTTCGTTTGACTATTCTTTGTATCTTCAACGTAATTAGTTAGTATTTCGTTAATCAAATCAACTAGTCTTCTATTATTCTCAAGTGCTACTTTTTTGAGATTTTTTAATAAGTTCGGATTGATATTTATATTTAATTGCGTCCTTGTTGACATTTAGTTATTTATACTTACACAGTCATTCTATTCATTCTCTCTTCCTTAGGACAATATTATGATTGTTAAATTTTTATAAATGATTTGGTAGTTCTCTAGCTTAATAGCTTAATGGATATCCCCCCCCCTAAAAATGATTAAAATTTCAATATGAGATTATCTTTTAATAAATTAAAAAATAATTAAGGTTTAAAAAAAAAATCAATTTGGTAGGAAACACTACATCAATTACAAGTTCAGATTAATTATTTTATAAATATCAACTCATCAATCCTTATCATGGAATTTGCCAAAAAATTTATGACCGAAAAAGCTGAAAAGTTTAACGGAAAAGCTGCAATGCTTGGAATGTTTGCTCTTGTTGGGGCTTACTACTTTACTGGTCAAATTGTTCCAGGTATTTTCTAATTAATCTTATTATTAGAATATATTGTGGGCTTAATAAGCCCTTTTTTTATTTCTAGAATTTATAAAAAAATCAGGTTAAATTTTTTTAAACAATAATTAAATATCAAAAATTTTCGAACTATTTTTTTTTTTTGCTTTTGGTAAGCTATTAAATAAATTAATTAATTTATATCAAAAGAGATTTAATTTACTATATGTACTTTATAAAGAAAAAAACTTCAATATGTAGATTAAGTTTGCCTGATAATTAAACTTAATGAATAAAAATTTAAGTTATTTTTTTATAAGTAATCCTTGTAAATTTTTTATAAATAAAATTCAAAATATCATTAATCTTTACAAAATTTAATTGCTGATCCTCTATCCGTATATCAATGTTCCTTAAACCGTACTTTATCTTAAACCAGAATAAGCAATTACCTAGTTAGAACATTGTTGTAGTAATAAATTAATTAAATGCCTTCAACTCCTATCAAATCATGTAAAAAATACATATTGAGTTATAAAGATTCATCAAATAGTACACAACAAATAGGGTTCTATGCGCGAGATGCTTACGATTGCCTAATGCTCGCTAGAGAATTTAATTCTTATGTTCATGAGCATCCACGTTGTGTAGTCAGAATTCAACAAAAATACTGAAGAAACTAGATATGAATCTAATAAAAAGTCTAATTCTCAATATAAAATTAGAATCCGAGAGATGTTGATGATAGAAAACTCCCTAACTCTTAAAGATTTAATGAAAAAGAAGAAGTCACAAAATATTTAGCTGATTTTTTCGGTTATAAGTATTGTGATAATCAATAAAAATCTCATTGCTTTATCTTTGATGGTTAAAAAGTAAAAAAAAATTATAACTAACCATAATTTCAAGAAAGAATTAATTATTAATTTATAAATATCATCATACTCAATACTAAATATAATCCGAATTGAAATGGACTATATCAAGGCAGTTTATAAATAATAGTTCATGCAGAAATTGAAGCTTATCAAAACATTAAGAAGGAAGATAAGAAAAATTCAATAAAAGTTAAAGATATTATTATGCTGGATAAAATATTTATCTAATTGTACTTTTTTTGATTCACGCTTACATATTCTTGCTATGAATTAAATAGAGAATTAAATACTTATGTCATTAGATATTTTCCTTATGAATATGTGTGCAGTTGTTTTAGTACTGCTGGTAAGAAGAGAAATTAAACTTAAAAAAGCTAGGAAAATATGAAACTCAAATCCCAAACTATAAGCTTGCTGTTAAATATAGCTGTATGCATTTTGGTATTTGTTATTTAATAATCAGACAATTAAGATTTTTAGTTTTCTCCATCAGTTCTTTGTAAGTAAACACTACTCTTACTTCAATTTTTGTAAAAAAATCTTGAATTTATGGTTAGGTTATTTATTAAAAATTTTGAGGACCATCAGCTTTAATAACATCATTACATTTCCATCTTGGGGGCACATAAATCTACATTTAACTTCGAAGTCAAAAATTTATCAGCTTGTTTTCCTTCAATTAAATATTAAATTAAAGGTTTTGTACATTTAATACTTGCTTAAAAAAATGGTTAAGCGAAGCAGATTATACATTCTTTAGAGAACTATAAAAAGAAAGTCACAGACTTATAGAAATAATCTCTAACATATTAGAAATTTAATTTTAACTATGAATGTTTATGTATTTTGGATCTTATTCCTAGTTCTTTGGGGAATAGTCCCTCTTATGATAATTAAAGGGAAAAGAGATGAAACACCAAAGGTTAAAACAGTTCCAGAAGCTAAAGCCAAGAAAAAGGGCTGGTTTAACTAAATAAATATTCTGCAAAAATGCGGAATATTCATTAACTTTGAAAATAAATCTAGTCTTTAAAAGGCGAATAACTTTTGACCTTGTTTATTATTTGAAAATTTATGAAGTTAAATTTAACAGATTATTAATTTGCTAATCGTGAAATATACTTTTCAAAGTTGCCAGCATTTATCCAACCAGTTGCAATAGTTTTTTCTTCTGTATTGTTTACTCTCCCTCGATGAATATGTGATATCCCTGCAGGGAAGATAATAAGTTTCCCCCTTTCTGCTGTTTCATGATGATTCTGCCAACGAAATTCAGTTCCGCCAGAAGTAACATCATTACAATAAAGAATCCAAGCTAAGACTCTATGTACAGGTTCAGTAATTTCATTACTAATAGTCCAATCGCAATGCCATTTCTTAAATCCTTCTCCTGGTGCATAACGTTGTAAATTAAATATTGGGTTAACAAATAAAGATTGTTCTGGGCAACATTCTTTAATTAGTGGGTAATCCTCTAGATATTTTTTTAATCCTGCGTTAACTCCTCTTACTATTACTTCGGAGATAGCAAAGGCTTCTGGATCTGAGCGATCAATCGAAACAAGACTAATATCGGTGGACACTTTATGAGGATCAGAATTGAAAGAGATATTTTGCCCAAAAGCTATACCTTTGGAATGTAAGTCTTTGCGGCGATCAAAGAAAGAAATCACACCATCAGCTACAGTCTCAAATCCTGAATTCTTATATTTCCCAATTAGTTCCATAAAAAGTATTAATTTTGGTTGATCTTAAACTTTCCTTTTATCATATCTTTTAAATAACCCTTTATTTTTGTTAGCTGTAGTTTTAAGGTAAATTAATGGAACCTGATAAAAAATTTCTTTTTTTAGTCGTAGTGGGAGGTAAATCTCCCAAAGCAAATATTGAACTACACGATGTCAGATGGGTCATAGGTTCAAAAATTGAGGATACCTTTGATCAATTAAGAGATGATTGGTTCGGATCTAGTAATAGCTTACATATTGATAGCTATAAAAAAATTAATTCTATTGATGGTTATAAAATACATCTAAGAAATAAGGAAAATAAGGTATCTGAAAACAAAATTCTTAAAGAAAAGAGAATCCACAATAAAAAATTATGGTTTGTCAATATTGGAGGATATGATCCAAGCTCTATGCAAGAAAAACACGAATTTGGTCTTGTTGTAGCTTCTTGCGCTTCAGAAGCAAAAAATAAAGCTAAATCAAAATGGCTAATTGACTGTAAGCAAAAACATAAAGATGATATTAATGCTGTTAAAAGTTTTACTGAGGTAGATGATTGTGCAGTTATAAAAAATATAAAAAATTGGGAAATAGACTTAATATTGGAAAATAGTTGTATTGAAGAAAAATATATTCCTGATTGGATTGGATATATGAGAATAGATAAAGAGGATTTAAAGTCTTGTAAGAAATAAATCTTTAAAATCTGAAGAAAACTATTTGTTATTAATTGATAGTATCGAATCCACCAGTTACTAAGAAGATAATTGCACCTAATGCCATTGTTACAACTCCCATGTATGGATATTTTTTAATGGTTGTTTTGTTGATAGGAAGCCAAGAAATATATCGATCTGATTTTTTCAGGTCAATTTCCTTTACCCTTGGCGGAATAACTAATTCTTTCCTCCTTTTTGCTTCCCCCATAAATTTATTTTTCTTTGTATATCAATCCTAAAATTTAAGTCAGGAAAGCGCGAGTCTTTTAAGGATTTAATCCCAGAATTTCTCATTTAAGTTTAGGTAAATAGTTTTTATGACTAAACTACTTTTGTTTTCCCTCCATCCCTTTGTAAGTAATCTTTTATAAATTCCTCTAACTATAAGTTAACTTACCATTGTTAAATTTTGAATTTTTAGTTTATTCTTATCGGGCTTTTTTATTTTTGCAGTAAATCTTATTCTCCATATTAAGTAGCCATAAAATGGTAATAATACAAAAAGGGATAAGAACGAAATCTAAAGAAATTTTAAGAAAAAACTATCAATATTCTTTTTTAGCAAAACTATTTTATTTTGGCAGGTAATTTAAAAAAGATAAAATAGATATGTATTAAATATTATTCAATTTAATTTTTCTCGATGAGACTGAATTTCAAAAAAGAGATTTTTTAATTAAATAAACTTATTTTATTGTGCTCAATATTAAGTGAATTGTTAGAAAATTAAAAAGAGCTTGCATGTATCCCTACCAGCAAACTCTCATGACGAATGAGTTAAATTCAGATTGGCCTGAGCTTAACCAGCTAAGCACTTCCTAAATGCTTAAATATATAATAGTAAGTAAAATTACTTACTGTGAGTATAAATGCTTATTCCGTCTTCAGGGAATGTTATATTTGGATTTTGGCTCACCTTTAGAGTGGGTCAAAGCTTGGCTAGCCCTATGAATCGTAGTTTTTAGAACCCATAAAAAGACAATTAGATTGACGTATATGTCACATAAATGCTTAGTTAGCAATTAATTTCCCGATATTTACAAAGTAAGCTTTACTTTTTTTAACATTCGTGTTACATTCTTTTACAATTATAAGAAAACAATGGCTAATTCACAAGTAACAACTGAGTCAGGTGGAAGACAGAATATGTTCCCTGCGGAAACTCGTCCCTACATTGATGAGTCTGTTTCATATGATGGTTACCCTCAAAACGCAGAAAAAGTAAACGGTCGTTGGGCGATGATCGGTTTTGTTGCTTTGCTAGGAGCTTATGTAACGACTGGTCAAATCATTCCTGGCATTTTTTAATTAATCCACTTTCAAGCTTCTTAATTTTATATTATCCCTAAGTGCCATAGTTATGGCATAACTTACAACACAATTTCAAGAAGAATATATTTTTTTCAAACATTAATAAATTTAAGTATAAGGGTACAATCACAATGAAAGTAGAGAAGCAAAAATAGTGTCTAAAATCCCTAATTGTAGATTGGGAATTTTCGGTTTATTCCTTCGTTGAGATCCTATATAACAATAGGTCAATTATTTCCTGTTTTATTTAATCCTAAATTTCTTAAATAGAACTAATTTTCATTTTCACTCTAACTCTCATTTGCTCAAATGTATTTATAGAAAAATTATTCTTTGTTTTATTATCGATATTTATTTAAAAATTTTACTGAACGATTCTAAACGTAATATACAGGTTATAAATTGATTTGATAAAAAAACCTTATTATAATCATTTCTATTTGATAAATATAGTATTGAAGTTTATTCAATTTTGATAATTTAATTTATTAAGCTAAATATTTTCAATTAATATTTATATATTATTTTATTTAATAAAATACTTACTCTTACTCTAAACTTGATTTTATAATGTAAGTAATTAAAGGATTGATTATTAGTTTTGATCAAGTCTAATTTAAAAATATTTTTGAGTAGTAGAGAAAATAAATTTTTAACTGCCTATATTTTTATATTTGTTATTCTTCATTCGGTTATTTCATTATTTCATTTTCATGAATGTGATTCTAGTGATGTTTATAAATATCTCACAGAGTCCTCTATTTTTTCAAGGGGTAATTTCATTGGACATATATGGAAAACTGGTTCTATATTTTTCCCTTTAAGAACTTTATTGGGTTTAATTGCCTCAATAATCCCAGTCGCTTTCATTAGAAACTTTATTTTATTGCCATTAAAAATGACTTATCCTCCTTTGGAGGGTTTAATGTATGGTTTATACCTTCCAGATGGTTTCGGTAGATTTTACGAATATGCTTCATTAATAAATATTTTTTTAATTGTTTTTGGGTTATTAATTTTTTATAAATCTCTTAGATATCTAGGGATTTCAATTTATGTGGCGTTTATTTTTTCATTTGGGATACTTAATTTTTATTCTATAAACTCTTACACATATCATTTAGGAAGTACTATCTGGTTTGTGTTTGGATCATTAATATCAATTTCTTCGACAATATTTTATAATAAAAAATTTTCAAAATATGGTTTTACTTTAGCTCTACTTTCAAGTTATCCCTCACTAATACATATTTTCTCTTACAATTTGTATCTATATTTTTATCAAATAAAGATAAAAAATATTTTTTCTAAAAAGTTCAAGAAAAAAGAGATCTTAGATAAATTATTTTTTATAGTTAATACTAATAAATTAATATTCATAACTTCTTTAGTAATAGTATGTTTATTTTTCCCCTTTAATAGTGGTGATAGGGTTGATTTTGATGTTAGAGGATTATTTACTCCATTTTCTTTATTACCTATTTATTCAGAAGTTGATATTATTTCTTATATTGTCTCTACTACTTTCTTTTTATTGAGCTTTTATACAATTTATAAAAGGTTCAATAATTCATTAAAACTTGGACTTTCAAATCAAAAATATATACCTCTTAAATATGCGATTGATATAACATTAATTAATTTATTGTTTATAGTTTTTCTGATAATGATCAGTCAACTTTCTTTAGGGATTACACGTCATTCAATTTTTATATTACCTTATTTTTCTTTTTTAGCAGCAATTGGACTTCAATTTTTACTAAATGATCTAGTATCCATTTACTCAAAGATATCATCAATTATAAAATTATTTTTTATAACATTATTTATAGCTTCATTTACCTGTTCACTATATTCTTCTTATTTACGTTTTGATCCTCTTAAAACAAATGAGATTCCTAAAAATATTAGGGAGTTTGCCTCCAAAAATAATAATAAAGTAGTATCTCTGTTAGATTGTGATACTCATTTCCTTTATAACGATTTTACAGAATTGAGGGCAACTTATAACAAAAAAGATCCTAATACATATGTTCCTTTAAATTTTATAGGGGAAAGATTATTAATTTCTCAAAGTATTATGAAAATTAAAAATTTTAAAATGAATCTAAAAAAAGGTGATGTATTAATTACAAAAGATAATGATGTTAAAATCGTATTAGCAGAAGATCCCTACTTTATAGAGAACCAAATATATTTTTATCCGATGAATTTTGATAAAAATAGTAATGAATATCAAAATAGAGATAATACATATAGTCGTTCAAATAGTGTATATATTTTCCCTATTAAAGTAACTAATTCAAACTAATTAAATTTTTCTTCATCAATTATGTTTAAACTTAGAATCTTTTTTAATAAAATTCCGTTAATAGATCGTTGGATAATATTTAAGTTAATACCCGTAATGTTTTTTGCAATATCAGCTTTTACTATGGTTTCTCTTTCTGTAGGAGTTATGTTTGATCTAATAAGAAAAGTTGTAGAGTTTGGATTACCAATAGTAGTTGCTTTAAAAATATTTTTTCTAAGTTTGCCAAGTTTTCTTGTGATTGCTTTCCCTATGTCTGTTTTACTTGCTTGCTTACTTACTTATGGTAATCTTTCTTCGAATTCAGAAATTTTAGCTTTAAAAAGTCTTGGTGTAGACAATTTCCGAATAGTCTTACCCTCTTTATTCCTTGCTATATTCATGACTTTTTTAACTTTTGTTTTTAATGATAATTTGGTCCCTATATCCAATCGAATCTCAGCAGATATTATGCAAAACAGCTTAGGCAAATCAATGAGTACTGAAAAGGGTAGATATAATATTTCATTCTTAAAATTTGGTCCAATTTTAGATAGTTCTACTAATAAACCAATTGATGATTCTTCTCATCTTACTCATATATTTTTTGCAAGAAAATTCTTAAATAAAACTATGTACGATTTGACAATTGTGGACCTTTCCCTAAATGGTACAAAGACATTAATAACAGCAAATAGTGGTGCATTTGATGAACAAAATTCATTATGGAAGTTTTCTAATGGGAAAATAATGATTTCAGACGATGAAGGTGAATTTAACTCTAACTTGGTTTTTGAGAATTATAATTATGTGTTTAATAACGGTCCAGCAAAATTAGCAACTATCCCAAAAGATGCAAATAACATGTCAATTTCTGATACAAAAAAAGCACAAAAAATGTACGAATTAGCAGGAAATCTTAAGGAATCACGTCGTATGAAGGTTAGGATTAATGAGAAAATAACCTTACCAATTTCGTGTATAGTTTTTGCATTAATTGGCAGTTCATTGGGTATTAAACAAAATATAAGATCTTCAAAGAGTCAAGGTTTTGGTTTAAGTATTATTCTTATTTTTGCATATTATTTTCTTTGCTTTGTTTTTAGCTCACTTGGAATAAAAGGAATATTAGCTCCTTATCTCGCAGCATGGATACCAGTATTAATATCAATGTCTACAGGAATATTACTAATTTCAAAGAATTCATAAATGCTAATTATTTATTCATCTCAACAATAATTAAATAATTCTTATTGAGATGAATAAATATTGTAAATATAGTTTATATTTTGTTTAGATTAAGTTAGAAAGTGTTTTCTGAACTAGAAAAGTTAGCAAATATATCTAGAGTTATTGGTGAGGACTCAAAACTAATTCAAGCCTCTGGTGGCAATACTTCTTTAAAAATTAACAATAAGTTATGGATCAAAGCTTCAGGAAAACGTCTAAAAAATGCTTGTACAGAAGATATATTTACTTGTGTGGATTTAGATTCAGCAAGAGATCTTAATTCTCTAAAGTTAGATTCAGACAATCTTAAATATTTTGGGAAAAAAGATTCATTTTTAAAGGCATCTATTGAAACTTCTATGCATGCAATAATCGATAAAAAAGTTGTAATTCATACTCATCCAGTTGATATAATATCTCAGACTTTAAGTGTAGAGGGGCAGAAAAATATAGCTCAAAAATTATCTTTCTATAATTATTGTTCGATTAAATACGTAAAACCAGGGATAGATCTTGCCTTGAAAATAAAAAATATTCAGAAAAATAATTATTTTGAGATATTAATTCTTCATAATCATGGTCTTGTTATAGCACAAAATAATTTTGAATCGGCTATTAATCTTCAAAATAAAGTTATTAGTTTACTAAAAGTTAAAGAGCGCTCTTATAAAAAATCTAATAAAAAACTTTTAAAAAATTTGTTGTCACTTTTTGAATCTTCAACCTTGCCAACCGATGAAGTCATTCATAGCCTTGCAACAGATCGAATAAATTATCGGCTTGTAAAAAATAATCCTGCTTATCCGGATCATGTTGTCTTTTGTGGATTCAAAGCAATTACTATTGATATAGATAAATTAGATGAATTAATAATAAATAAAGATTTTAGAAATACATTTAATGGAAGAAATTACTTGATCATAGAGGATGTTGGTGTTCTTGTACTTAACTATTCTGAGTCACTTAATGAGATGCTTAAATGCCAAGCTGAAGTTTTGTTAAGGATAAGTAATTCTTCTGAATTATCACTTTTAAAGAACGAAGATTGTAAAGAATTAATGGAGTGGGATGCTGAGAAATATAGGATTTCCATGGAGAAACAAAATTAGAATGAAAATTATAATCCCTATGTCTGGCAAAGGCCAAAGATTTATCAAGGGAGGTTATATAGATCCAAAACCTCTAATCAAAGTGGAAGGTAAACCTATAATTCATCATGTTATGGACATGTATCAAGATGAAGTAGATTTTGTTTTTATATGTAATGAAACCCATCTCAAAGAAACTAATATGAGAGAGGTGTTAGAAAGTTATTGTAAGACAGGAAAAATAATAAGTATTAAGGAACACAAATACGGTCCTGTATATGCAGTGAGTAAAGTATTTGATTTGATAAATGATAATGAGGCTGTTATTGTTTCATACTGCGACTTTAGTTGTTATTGGGATTATTCATTCTTTAAAAATTGGGTTAAGAATAATAAATTTGATGCTTGTCTGCCAGCCTATAAAGGGTTTCACCCTCATTCACTACAAGGTAATAATTACGCCTTTATAAAAGAAAAAGATTATCTTTTTGAAGAAATTAAAGAAAAGGAAGCTTATACAAATGACAAACTTAATGAATTTGCTTCTTCAGGAACTTACTATTTTTCTAAAGGTTTATTTTTGAAAGAATCCTTTGATTTTCTAATTAAAAATAATATAAACGTTAATGGGGAATTTTACTGTAGCTTGGCATTTAATTATCTTGCAAGAAAAGGCTTAAAAATAGGGATCTATGAGTTGCAACATTTCATGCAATGGGGAACTCCCGAAGACTTGGAAGAATATAATTATTGGTCTAATATTTTTAATAATTTAGTTGATACGAAATTATTTAGCGCTTGTAAATCTGATGGTATTAATATAATTCCAATGGCAGGAAAAGGTAGCCGATTTAAAAAAGAAGGATATCTAACTCCTAAACCTTATATAGAAGTATCAAAAAAAGAAATGTGTATACAAAGTTGTTTATTATTACCTAAAAATAAAGAAAATATATTTTTAACTCTGAAGAAAGATTCATCTCAATATAAATTAAAAAGTAAACTAGCTAAGAATTTTAAAAAATTTGATATTTTTGAATTAGATAATGTTCCCAAAGGTCAATTAGCTACTTGTAGGGAAGGTTTAGTTAATCTCAAGACAAATAAAGAAATTATTATTAGTGCTTGTGATCATGGAGTAATATATAACCAAAAAAAATTAAATTCACTAAAGAAGGAATTTGATCCGGATCTTATAGTTTGGGTAACTAAAAATTATCCTGGTGCAATTAGAAATCCAGAAATGTATGGTTGGATTAATTTCGATGGAAATCAAATATTAGATATATCTGTTAAAAAAAAATTATTAAATCCTCATACTGATCCAATGATAATTGGAACATTTACTTTTAAAAACATATCTATATTTAATGCTGCTTCAAAAAGTTTAATAGAAAGAAATGAGACAGTTAATAATGAATTTTATCTTGATAGCTGTATAAAAGATGCACTTAATCTTGGTTTTAATTGTAGATTGTTTTTTGTAGAAAACTATATTTGTTGGGGTACACCAAATGATTTAAAAACTTTCGAATATTGGCAGTCTTGTTTTCATAAATGGCCTATACATAAATATGATTGGCAAAAGGACATTCTTAATAGCAATAATTTTTCACTACCGAGTAATATTTATAATGCTGCTATGCCAGAAATTACTTGTGAATAATATGCCAACTTTTAGAAATTTAAAGAAATTTTTAAATTTACGTTAGTAGGTCTAAGCAGACTAATAAAATTTAGTATTTTATTTTGATGAGACTAATATTTATTGTATATTGACATCAAAAGTGGTTGTATATTTAGGTGGGAAATTAAATTTTTTTTAATATAAAATAAAAATTTAATTGATGTAATAAAAACCTATCTATTTAAGAAAGATTTACTTATTTATATCTTGAGTTTAATAGTAAATATTTATATTTATAAGTTAACATTAGGTATCTTTAAAGATAAATATAAAAATGACATAAATACAGTATTTTAAATTTCTGCTTTATTATTTAAAATATAAATTTTATTTGGTTAAGAAATTATATTCTCTCATAATTTACTCTAAAGATAAAAATCATGACTTTATTAACGTTAGTAATTCCTTGTTATAACGAAGAAAAAAATATTCCAATATTGTTTAAAAAATCCCAAGAATTAATTAAAGAAAATATTGAAATTATTATAGTTAATAATGGTTCAACTGATAATACATCATGTGTTATAGATAAACTTAATATTAAATCTAAACTTTTAAAAGTTATTCATATAAAAAATAACAAAGGTTATGGTTTTGGAATTTATTCTGGCTTACAATTAGCTAAAGGTAAATATATTGGTTGGACTCATGCAGATTTACAAACTGATTTAGATGATATTTTAAAAGCATTAAATTTCCTGAATGATGATAAAGTTTTTATAAAGGGTATTAGAAAAGGTAGAAGTATTCAAGATAGATTTTTCAGTATTGGAATGAGTATTTTTGAAAGTATTTTTCTTGGAGAATTTCTATGGGATATCAATGCTCAACCTAACATTTTTAAAAGAGATTTATTTATAAAATATAATAATCCGCCAAGAGACTTCTCATTTGATTTGTATTATTATTTCTATGCAGTTAAGGAAAAATATGCAATAAAAAGAATAAATGTAATTTTTCATTCACGTAAATTTGGTAGTTCTAGTTGGAATAATAGTTTTAAAAATAAATTGAAGTTTATTATTAGGACATTAAGGTATTCCTATCAATTGAAAAAGAAATTGCGATAGATAAAAAAAAATAAGCCTTCTAAAAAGAATAAAACTAAGTAGTGGAAGAAATAATCAAACGTTAGATTTTATAAGATAAATAATTTTTTCTAAATAA
>MDTB01035333.1_pt1 | contig 18361 bp, 18 predicted proteins | sample 811161 | NCBI WGS metagenome assembly MDTB01 (sample SAMN05326650, study PRJNA326480) | marine metagenome | isolation source: seawater | place: Mediterranean Sea | collected 2009
TAATTGGAAATCCCGTCATTGACACAAGCTCTCTAAGTAAATTACTAGCTTCAGGTCCAGAGTTTACTACTCCTCCTCCTGTATAAAAAACAGGTTTTTTTGATTTACTCATTAAATCAATTAGATTATTTATTTCATTAATCGAAAAAGATTTATGATTTTTTCCATTTTGTTTTGAAACTTTATTACTAAAATTTTTATAAACTGTCTTTGCAAATTGAATATCTTTAGGGATGTCAACTAATACTGGTCCTGGTCTTCCAGACATTGCAACACTAAAAGCATCATGCATAATTTTTGGTAAGTCTTCAATTTTTTTAACTAGCCAATTGTGTTTTGTACAAGGTCTAGTAATTCCTGTAGTATCACATTCCTGAAATGCATCAGTTCCAATTAAATGAGTGGGTACTTGTCCTGATATACAAACAATTGGTACTGAGTCCATATATGCATCTGTTAAAGCAGTTACAACATTAGTTGCTCCTGGACCAGATGTAACAAGAACTACTCCTGGTTTTCCTGTTGATCTAGCATATCCTTCAGCAGCGTGTCCCGCACCCTGTTCATGCCTAACTAATATATGTTTAACAGATGGATGGTTTTTTAATTCATCATATATTGGAAGAACTGCTCCACCAGGGTAACCAAATAGATGGCTTACTTTTTGATCTTCTAAACATTTAAAAACGATTTCAGCTCCTGAATATAATTTTGGCATTCTGCAATCTAACGGACTTTATATTCATTGGTCAAGTTTTAGTAATGATTTATTGAAATTTTTTATATATGGAGTCAATTTTTTTGGATCAATTGGTGTCCACGATTTCATTTTACCCCGAAACCATGTAGTTTGCCTTTTTGCATACTGTCTAGTCCGTATATCAATTAGATTATGCAAATTTTTTTTATCTATTTTCTTTTCAAGAAACATTTCAATTTCTCGAAATCCTATGATTTTATAATAATGCTCTTTTGAATTATTTTTTTCATTTAATAGATTTTTAACCTCAGATACTGCTCCGTATTTAACCATTTTTTTTGTTCTTTTACTAATTCGTCGAAGCAGATCTTCTCTTGGATAATTCAAATATAATTTTATAAATTTTTTATTACTGAAAATTTTTTTTGTTTTTTTTTGCCAGTAATAAATAGATTTATTTGAATATTTTTTTACTTCATATGCTCTAATAGATCTCTGAATATCATTTGGATTAATCTTATTTTTTGATAAAGGATCAAGTTTAATAAGATTTTTATAAAATTTTTTTTGACCTTTTTTTTTATGTAAATTTCTGATTTTATCTCTGAATTTAATTGGAATTTTTGGAAGCTTCACAAATCCTTCTACTAGAGAGTAAAAGTAAAGCCCTGTGCCTCCTACAATTATACTAATTTTTTTTTTTATGATTAATTTCTTTAATTTTTTTAGTTATAATCTTAAGCCAATCACCAGTTGAAAAATTTTTTTTTATATCAATAAAGCCGTAAAGATTATGTTTTATTTTTTTCAAATCTTTCTTGCTTGGTCTTGCTGTCAATATTTGTAATTTTTTATAAACCTGCATACTATCTGCATTTATAATTTCTCCATTAACTTTTTTTGCTAGTTCTAAAGCAAACTTTGATTTTCCTGAAGCAGTAGGTCCGTAAATTAAAATAATTTTGGACAAGTAATCTCTATTCTATTTTTATACCTATAGATCTTTTTTGATTTTGATTGTTATAAATGGTTATAAAAATCGTTTTATCTCCAGATCTAATTGCTGAACTAATATAGCTATTTAATTGCCCAACTGTTCTAATTGGTTTTTCGTCAGCTTCTATAATTATATTTCCCACGTTTAAATAATCTATTGGACTTTCAGGACTTATATTAGTTATGACTAAACCTTTTGTATTGCTAGGTAAGTTTCTTTCTTTTAGGTCGCTCTTGTTAACAAGTCTCACAGAAATTTTTAATTCTTTTATTTCTGAAATTTTATTCTCTGCTGGTTTTTCTACTTTAAAATCATCTGATGTTTCAAGTCTACCAAGTTTAATTTTTTTAATAATTTCTTTACCATTTCTCCAAACTATAACTTCAACTACTTTTCCAACCTGCGTTTGAGCGACTATTTTGGGAAGTTCTCTCATTTCATTGATTGGTGTACCATTAAAATTAATTATAATATCTCCACTTTGAATTCCTGCCTTATCTGATGGACTATTATCTGCAACACTTGCAACAAATGCTCCCTTTGGTTCAATAAGTTTTGCAGCTTCGGCAATTTCTTTGCTTACCACCTGAATTCTTACACCCAGCCATCCTCTTTTAGTCTCTCCAAACTTAATAAGTTGGTCTATTACTTTTTCAGCTGAATTAGATGGGATTGCAAAACCAATCCCAATTGAACCTGATTGACCTAAAATTGCAGTATTAATTCCGATTACCTCTCCATCCATATTAAATAATGGTCCTCCAGAGTTACCTTGGTTGATGGAGGCGTCTGTTTGTATAAAATCCTCATATCTAGATAAACCTATATCTCTATTCCTGGCAGAAATTATTCCAGCTGTAACAGTTCCTCCCAATCCAAAAGGATTTCCAATGGCAATAACCCAATCACCAATTCTAGATTTATCAGAGTCTCCAAAATCAACAGGTACAAATTTTTCCTCAGAAATAATTTTAAGAACTGCAATATCTGATAGAGGGTCAGCCCCCAGAACCTCTGCTTTATAATCTTTATCACCGCCAACTCTTACTAAGATATCATCGGCTCCCTTAATAACATGATTATTTGTTATTACAGTGCCGTTTGAACTTATAATAAATCCAGATCCTAGAGCCATTGCTTGTCTCTTTTCTGGTGATCCAAATTCTTTAAACATATCTTCAAATGGAGATCCTGGGGGAAACTCAAATGGAAATTGGTTTTGTCTAGTTACAACAGTTTGTGTAGTTGAAATATTTACTACTGAAGGCATTAATCTTTCTGACAGATCTGCGAATGATAAGGGTGTCTCAGAGTTTGTTGGTAAAGAAATTAATGAAAGAGAAACAATTACTATAAAAAATTTTATACTCCTAATCATGTTTTAGTAAATTATTATTGAGTTTTAGCTTTTATATTACCAAAGAATTTAAAAAATTCACTATCCGGTGATAAAATCAATGATGTATCACCTCCAATTAATGCCTTTTCATATGCTTGCATAGCTCGATAGAATGCAAAAAATTCTGGATCTCTTCCAAAGGCATCTGCAAAGATCTTATTTCTTAAACCATCACCTTGACCTTTCATTATTTCAGATTGCTTTTCTGCATCTGCTAATATAACTGTTACTTCCTTATCGGCAGTTGAAGTAATCGTTATGGCCATCTCTGCACCTTTTGCTCGAAATTCTTTAGCCTCTCTCTCTCTTTCAGTTTGCATTCTTCTAAAAATTGCATCGCTATTAGCCTGAGGTAAATCAGCTCTTTTAATTCTAACATCAACAATTTTTATTCCAAAATTTTCAGCCTCATTATTTACGCCATCTTGTATTAATGACATCTGTTTTGTTCTGTCCTCAGATAATAATGTTTGTAACCTTTGTTGTCCTAAAACATTTCTTATTCTTGAGTTAATTATTGTTGATAAACGTGATCTTGCAACTCTTTCATTTCCAACAGATATATAAAACTTAAGCGGGTCAACAATTTTAAATCTCGCAAAAGCGTCAACTATTAATCTTTTTTGATCTGAAGCAATAACTTCTTCTGGTGGTGTATCCAGATTTAATATTCTTTTATCTAAAAAAACAACGTTTTGTATGAAAGGAATTTTGAAATTAAGACCTGGCTCAAGTATAATTCTTTTCGGATCACCAAATTGCAAAACAATAGCCTGGTTCACCTCTTTAACTATAAATACTGAGAAAAAGACTAAAGCTCCGATGAATGCTACTAGTGGTAATATAATTTTTTTCATTAATTGCTACTTTTTTTAGTTAATTCTGGTAAAGGCAGATAAGGAACAACACCTGAACCTGAGTTTTTATCAATAATCACTTTATCTATATCAGCTAAAACTTTTTCCATAGTTTCTAAATACATTCTTTCTTGAGTAACTTGCTTAGCATTGGCATATTCGTCATAAATCGATACAAATCTGCTTGCTTCACCTTCTGCTTTTGCAACAACTTCCTTTTTATAAGCTTCTGCTGCCTGTAAAATTTTTTGAGCTTCACCCCTTGCTCTAGGTATAACATCATTCCTGTATGCTTCAGCCTCATTTTTAGATCTTTCCATATCGGCTCTAGCAGCTTGTACATCTCTAAAGGCGTCGATTACTTGGTCTGGTGGGTCAGCTTTTTGAGTTTGCACCTGAGTAATTTGAATTCCACTTTCATACTCATCTAAAATTTCTTGAATTATATCTTGAGTATCTGTTTCTATAATAGATCTTCCTTCAGTTAAAATAGGTTGAATGTCACTTCTTGCAATTACCTCTCTCATAGCTGTCTCTGCGGCTGCCTTAACTGTACCCTCAGGATCTTGAATTTTAAATAAAAATTTTCCAGCATCTTTAATCACCCAGAAAACAGAGAAATCTATATTAACAATATTTTCATCACCAGTTAGCATCAAACTTTCCTCTGGCACATCTGCTACCCCACCTGATGAAAATCCTGAGTCTCTCTCTGATCTGAACCCGATGTCCATTCTATTTACTTTTGTTACCTTTGGAGTTTTCACATTCTCGATTGGACTCGGGAAGTGATAGTTAAGACCTGGCTGAGTTGTTTTTACAAATTTGCCAAATCTCATAACTACACCCTGTTCATCTGGTAAAACTCTATATAGACCACTTGCAACCCAAATTAAAACTAAAATAAGTATACCAAGTATTATGGTTTTTTTATTGCCTGATGGATTTGATCCACCCGGAAAAAATCTATTAATAGTTGATTGAAATTTTTTTATTACCTCGTCAATATCTGGTGGTCTAGGACCCTTTCTTCCAGATCCATTGCCATTACCCCCTGGAGGAGCTCCCCATGGGCTACCGCCTCTTCCTCTAAAATCATCAACCATGCATTCTATATAATGTCTTTCTATTGAAAAACAAGTTAAGTTAGCTTAATGAAGTACTAAAAAGATGGACTTAATGAAGCAATGGAAACTAAAACTAAACCAAAAAACTTTATAAAAAACCCTATAAAAGGCACTAAGTATACAATAGCTATATCAAGTGCAAAAGGTGGAGTAGGAAAATCAACTTTTGCAACAAATTTTGCTTTGGCCTTGAAAAAAAAATCATTAAATGTTGGCTTGCTTGATGCTGATATTTATGGTCCGTCTCTTCCAAAATTATTTAATATTCAAGAAAAACCTGAGAGTGATGGCAAAACCCTTATTCCAATAAAAAAATATGATATTCAATGTATGTCAATTGGATTTTTAACTGATGAGCAAACTCCAATGATTTGGAGAGGTCCGATGGTAACAAGCGCTATAAAAACCTTTACCCAAAAAGTGGCATGGAAAGATTTAGATTTTATTATTGTAGATATGCCCCCTGGAACAGGTGACACTCAACTAACATTTGCTCAAGAAATTCAACTTGATGGTGCTATAATAGTTTCAACTCCGCAAGAGTTAGCTTTGCAAGACGTGAAGAGAGGAATAAAGATGTTTGACAAACTTGGAGTGAAAATTTTAGGATTAGTAGAAAATATGAGTCATTTTATAGGTGACGATAATAAGAAATACCATATATTTGGAGAAGGTGGTGTAAAGAGAACTGCAGAACAATTTGATAAAAATTTTTTAGGCGAAATACCAATTAACCCACAAATTGGAAAACAGGGTGACGCTGGAATACCACTAGTAGAACATGATGAAGCGCATGAAGTTTCAAAAATTTATTTTGATTTAGCAGAAAAAATTTTAAAAAATTTTAGTGAGAAGTAATAATTTAAATTTTGCATATCTCAATCACATAGACTCATTAAGAGCTATATCAGTAGTTTTCGTAATTTTATTTCATTTAAATTCTGAATTTTTTTACTATGGATATTTAGGTGTTGATATTTTTTTTGTTATCTCTGGATATGTAATTTCAAATTCAATTTATACAAATCAATTACTAAATAATAAAAGTATTTTAGAATTTTATAAAAAAAGATTTAAAAGAATTTATCCAATTCTTTTTTTGGTAATAATATCTTTTTTAATATTTTATATAATATTTTCACCTTTAAGTGGAAATACAGATTTTTTTCTATGGAGTTCTATTTCAGCATTATTTGGTTTATCTAATTTTTATTTTATAAATAATGAAATTAATTACTTTTTAAATGAAAGTATTAATCCACTGCTACATACTTGGTCCTTAGGCGTAGAAGAACAATTTTATTTAGTTTACCCAATTCTAATTATTTCAATATTTAAATATTTTAATGGAAGTTCAGAAAAAATTTTTAGCGTTATTTTTTTATTAATTATTTTATCTTTTTTAATTTATTATTTTGATAAGGGTTTATTTGGAAACTTTTATTTTCCTTTGGCAAGATTTTGGGAAATTGGACTTGGATGTTTAGCTTTTTTTTATCCTAAAATAAGAAATAAGTTTAAGCTACCTATAAGTTTTATATTTATTATTTTTATTGGAATTAGTATAATTAATTTTAGCAATGAAAAATTTATACAACATACAAATTTAATCGCGACTATAGTCACATTTTTTTTAATTACATATTTAAGAAATTTTGATCAAAGATATTTAGATTTGATTCTTAAAAAAACGTTTTTGCCTTATTTAGGAAAGATTTCTTACTCACTTTATTTATGGCATTTACCAGTGCTCTATTTCTGTGAAATATATTTTTCAGGTATTTATTTAATTTTTTTGTTTATAACAATTTCTCTTTCGTTATCTGTCATTTCGTACCACTTATATGAGAATCCATTGAGAAATACAAAAATTTTAGAATTATTCTTTTACAAATTACTAAAATTTTCCCCAATATTAATTTTGTCAATTTTTATAACATTTTTTACTTTATCAAAAATTCAGACTATAAACCCTTATTTATTTCTAAAAAAAATTAATTATCCTGAAAAAAAATTAAATAAATTTTTGAATAGACTTGATTATAAACATATTAATTATTTAGAGAGTGAATGTCAAAATAGAGAACTTTTTTTAGAATGTAATAAAATTAGTAATCAAAACCATGTTATATATCTCACGGGAGATAGTCATGCTGATCACCTTCTCCCAACAGTGGACTCAATGAATTTAAATCATACTTTTTTTTATAATAAAATAGCGGAATGTGAAATTATTTTAAAATCTTTTTATTTAGAAAAACAGTTTGATCAAAGTTCACAATGCGATGATATAAATTATAAAAAATTAAATGAGGAATTGAATGTGTATAAAAATAAAACTTTAGTAATTTCTTTAAGATTAAGTGAATATCTAAAGCCAGGTTGGAAAATATACAAAAATCAAAATTTTAATAAAAAAACTTTAATTATCAAAAATTACAAAAATTTTATAAATTTTTTTCCTAACTCAAAAATAATTTTAGTTACAACTGTTCCAGAAAGTAGTGTTCATACTGAAAAATGTATATTTAACGAATACTTAAGAAAAGAAGAAAACAAAAATATTTTTAACGAATGTCATTTTAAAAGATCTGAAGATATAAAAAGATATAATTTAATTAAAAGTTTATTAAATGATATTTCAAGAAATCACGAGAACATATATATCTATGATCCATACTTTTTATTATGTCCAGATAAAATTTGCCATAACTATAATCCTAAAACAGACTTTTTCATGCTTCATGATAAAGATCACCTAAGTATAGAAGCGAGTAAATTTTTATCAAAAGATTTTGAACGATTTATTAATAATATTTAATGTGATAAATGATAAACTTTAAAATATAGTTAATTTAAGATGCCATTTAGGAAATAATTAACTATATTAAAATTAAATTAACTAAATGAAAACCAGCAAAAATTTAACAATAATAATTCCAACAAGAAATGAAGAGGAAAGTTTAGGAAAGCTATTAAAAAAATTTAGAAAATTTAAAGATTTTTATAAAGAAATTATAGTTGTTGATGGAAAATCTAAAGATAGAACAAGAAAAATAGCCAAGTTTTACAATTGTAAAGTAATCAAGCAAAAAACCTTGGGTTATGGGTCGGCTATCATTCAAGGTGTAAGAAAAACTAATACAAAATATTTTATAATTTTTGATGGTGATGGTTCAAAAGATCCTATTTATTTGAAAAGATTTGCAAATAAGATGCGAAATGAAAAAAATGGTATTATTTTTGCTGAAAGATATGGAGTAAATGCAGGAAGCTTAGACGACACCTTGCTTACATATATTGGTAATAGAATTTTTACAATTTTAGGTAAGTTTTTTTTTAGTCTAAAATTAAATGACATACTTCATACTTTTTTTTTATGCGAAACAAAAATTTTTAAAAAACTTAAATTTAAATATAATGACTTTGTATTTTGTGTAGAATTCCCAATCTTGGCTAAAAGAAATAAAATTAAATCCTCATTTATACCAACTATCGAAAAAAAAAGATATGATGGTGTTCCAAAGGTAAGATCCTTTAGTGATGGCTTTAAGATACTGGTTGGCATGGTAAAGCTTTATATTTTTAATTAAAAATGAACATACTCAAAATTTTTCAACATTTAGACAATATAATTTCTTATCTTATTTCAAATTCAGCAAATGAAAAAAAATTCCTTAGAAATTTTTTAAATAAAGATAATATTAAAATAATTGATGCAGGAACAAATAATGGGACATATATAAATTTTTTAGAGGGACATTTCAAAATTAATAAAGCTTATATGTTTGAGCCATCAAGAAAAGCTCATGCCTTTTTAAATAAAAAATTTCAATCAAAAAAACAATACTATTTAATTAAAAATGGATTATCAAAAAACCTAAAGATAGTAGATTTTTTCGAGTATAATATTATTTCACAGTCAAGTATGTACAAAAAAAAAAATTATTATAATAAGAATTTAAAAATTAATGATCGATATAAAATAAAATGTATTTCATTAGATTATTTTTTTAAAAAAAATAAATTAAAAGAAATTATAGACATTTGTAAAATTGACTGTGAGAGTGAAGATTTTAATATATTAAAAGGGTCGAAAACTCTTTTGAAAAATAAAAAAATTAAATTAATAAAGATTGAAATAGAAAATAACGAAAACTTTTTAAATATTATGAATTTCCTAAATAATTATGGATACAAATTAATTACTATAACTAAGAAAAAATTCTATAAAAATAAATTATTATTTATGGACGCATATTTCTCCCATGGAAAATATTTATAAATTGTCTTTGTTGCAGGAATGTGAAATAACTTTATATGGAAATAAATTTGTCCAAAAATTGTAATAACTTTTTGAACCATCAGGTCCATCTTTATTAAAATTGACCCAATTACATATGTTGGTTTTATTATTATTTTTAATATCTTTTATGTGATCTAAGCTACTAAAAGTTAGCAAAATTAACAACGGGATTGTAAATAAAAAATAATAAAAATTTATTTTTATATATTTTAATAAAATAGCAAGTGAGAATAATAAAAAAAATTCAGAATTTAAATAATATGTATCTTGCTCATATCTAAATAAAAATATTGACTGTACAAAAAGAAATCCAAAACAAAGAGAGATTATACTTATCTTCTCTTTTATCCTAATTTTTTTAAAAAATAGAGAAAACAATATTATATTTGTCCACAATAACAATGACTGAAATGAAAATGAGAAAATATATTTAATCAATATTTTTTTAAAAAAAATGACAAAAAATTCTAAATAAGTTGTTATGCTCGAAAATTCAAACGCATGTTTTAAATCATTATTAGAGACAAACATGTTCAGATGACCCATAAAATTTGTAAATGATATAGACCAAATTGCAACATTTGCGGAAAAAAAGTAAATCAATAGATACTTATATAAATAAAAAAAAGATACTAAAATAATATTGTATGTTAATAAATTTTCAAAATTATTATTTTGATAATATTTTATAAAAAAAAATAACAGTAAATTGAAACCAGAGTAATTTAATATTAAAAATATAAAATCTATATCCCTACTGAAAAGACTCGACTCACTAAAAAGAGTCTTTAATGCTATAAATGAAAAAGCTAATAAATAAGTAACAAAAAGTCCAATTTTATAATTAAATACTTTGAAAATTGGAATTTTATACTTGTAATAAATAATATCATTTTCTCTTAAAAACATAAAAGAAGATAAATAAAAAAAAGGTATTACAAAATAAATTATTTTTTTTTGCATCATAGAAGAAAAAATAAGTATTAAAGATAAAATAAAAAATATTATGTTTTTTTTATTAATGTTTTCGACAAATCTTAAAAATAAATAAAAACTTAAAATGATAAAAAAAAAACGCTATTAAACCACTTTCAATCCTATTTGAGGCAGCTACAAAACCAGTGGAAATTAAAAAAAAGACTGTAATAATAAAACTATCCAAATTTCGTGATGAAAACTTCTTACTAATTTTAAAAATTACACAAATTGTTAAAAATGAAAAAATATAAATTATCAATTGAGATATAAAATATAATTTATTAAGCCCTTCATTAAAATTTTGACTCTTTAAAAATCCATCAAGGCCAAAGAAATCTAAATAACCAAATAGATAAAATAGTTTATAAAAAATAGGAAATATTAAAAAAGTAAATAAAGAAGGATGATCTAGATAATGTTGTTCTAAACCATCTGCATATAATAACGAATTATATACAAAGACAATATCATCTCTATGATGTGTTAACCAGGATTTATTAATTATTTCGGTTATAGATATTGTATTATGAATTGAAAAGATTATTAATATAAATATTACAAATAAAATAAGTATATATTTTATTTCCCCAAACTTTTTATACATTGCAATATTGTCTTGATCAGACTAATCTTTTATTTAAGCCAAAGCTATTCATTAGTTCATTCCACTCTCTTTTCGATAGTCCTGAATTATTAAATTTCACATCCTCGTTGTTTATTAATTTTTGTATAACCTTTTTACCTTTTGACGAAACCTCAATACCACCAACTCTATAATCCATGAAAGCCTCATATGTTATAGGCACCCATCTTTTTAAAGTATCTAACATAATCTCAGCATAAGCTCTTATTTCAAACTGAGCATGTATATCAACTCTCAGTCTTAAAAAATTCATTAGATTTAATAAGTCGGTTTTCCAATACCATTGAGTATATGTGTTTAAAGTTAAATTCATTCTTGCTAATTCTCTTGCAAGACCTTTTTTGTTTTCATCAATTGTCGAACCATCATATTTTTGGTTAAGCATATTTTCATAGTTACTGTAAGTCCGTTCAGCATCATTTTTCAACAATTCGAGAACCTCTTTCGCTTGATTTCCTTCAATTAAATCACCTCTTCCTTGTCTATTAATTTTTGATTGAGCCGCTAAATTTTCTTTATTAGGCAAGTAAAATTCTTTATCTAATATTGAGTATCTTGCAGAATATTCATTTACATTGGCTGTTCTGTGTCTAATCCATTGTCTGGCGATAAAAATTGGAAGTTTAACGTGGTATTTAATTTCACACATTTCAAATGGTGTACTATGCCAATGACGCATTAAATATTTAATTAAACCACTATCTGTTGAAACTTTTTTTGTACCTTTTCCGTATGAAACTCTTGCTGACTGAACAATTGAATTATCATCTCCCATGTAATCAATCACTCTTATAAAACCGTGATCTAGTACCGGCATTGCCTCGTATAATATTTTTTCTAATTTCGGTACAGTTACTCTTTTTGTGATATTTTGTTGTTTTTGCTGTTCTTTTATCTCTTTTTTTTGTTCGATTGTTAATTTCATGATTTTTATTGAATCTATCTTAATAGCTTTTATATTAATAATGTTGGTTTTCCAACTATGACGATAAACGAATCTCGTAATAAGCATTGCGGACGTGGGGGCAGTACCCACCACCTCCACCATTAATACAACTTATGGGGGTGAATTAGGATCGACGAGTGTCTAAAGGTTGTTCTTTCGTTCGGTATAGTTCCACCGAAATGGGCTATTTTATAATTGCAAATAATAAATTTGCTCTTGCAGCTTAATTATTTTTAATTAAGTAACGGGGTTTGGGGCACCTGGCAACAGAACGCCCCTTCCTATTTCTAAAATTTTAAATATAAATAATATTTTAATGGACTTAGAAAACCATAAAATAATTGATCAAAAAACAAGAAAAGCTTTAAAGAAAAAAAAACTGTTAAGGTTAATATATAAAAATTATTACAAGGAAATATCTAAACATATTCATATCAATGAAAATTATAAAATTTTAGAAATAGGAAGTGGTCCTGGAAATATAAAAGAAATTATAAATAACTGTATAACAACCGATCAGTTTATTGATGAAAATATAGATCAAATTGAAAATATTTATAATCTAAGTTTTAATGATAATTCTATCTCAAATATAATAATGCTGGATGTATTTCATCACTTAGAGTTTCCTGCTCTGGCACTTAAAGAAATTCACAGAGTATTGATTAAAAATGGTAGAGTAATTATGATTGAACCTGGAATGGGAGAAATTTCAAAATTTATTTTTAAAATTTTTCACTCTGAGCCGCTAGGGCTAGAAATGACGATCGATTGGAAAAAAATCCCTAATTCTGTCCCTAGTTTAGATAGTTATTTTGCTGCGCAATCTATACCATGGAGAGCATTTTATAATAATGAATTAAGCTTAGAAGATAAATTTAATAAGGTTCTTGTAAAACCATTTTCTGATTTTGCATACCTTGCTTCAGGAGGTTATTCTTATACATCATTCTATCCTATTTTTCTTTACAAAATAATTAAAGCTATTGATAAATTTTTTACATTAATTAGTAAGAAAATATTTAGTGCTAGAATGCTTATAGTTTTAAATAAAAATTAGATTTATATTAACTTTGAATTAAATAATCATTCTACTTTCAAAGATACAAATTATAATCAATTTTACAACGAAATGTTAGATCAAAAAACAAATAAGAAGAAAATAAGTCATTCTGATAACGAAGTTTACAACGAAGTAGTTTGATAAATTAAGCAAATATGTTATTTTCTAATCTATTACCGGGCAACAGAAAGCCCTTTAAATATGACTGAAATTAAAAAAAATAAATATGACTGAAATTAGAAAAAATAGTATCCGAGATGTAAAGTTTGGCAAAGGTTGTTCTATAGTTGAGCCTGTAAATTTATATGAATGCAAAATTGGAGATAATGTTTTTATTGGTCCTTTTGTTGAAATACAAAAAAATGTATCAATTGGAAATAATACACGAATATCAAGTCACTCATTTATTTGTGAACTTGTTGAAATAGGAAATAACTGTTTTATTTCACATGGGGTAATGTTTACAAATGATTTATTTAAAGATGGAAAGGTTTCAAAAAATTCTAATGATTGGTTGTCTACTAAAATAGGTAACGATGTACTGATAGGAACTAATGCTACAATTTTACCAGTTAAAATAGCTTCTGGATGTGTAATTGGCGCAGGCAGTATAGTTACTAAAGATTTGTTAATTAAAGGTGTTTATGCTGGCAATCCAGCAAAATTTATAAGAAGTTTAAACGAACCTTATTAATTTAATTAAATTAAATTTTAAAATTTGATTTATTTGAATCGTTTAAGAAAGCTTTTACAGTATCTGTTGTTAAAGACTTAAATGATTTCCCAAATTTTTCTATTTTTTCAATTATTTCTGGTGGAATTGTTATAATGTGACATCCAATCTGTTTAGATTGTGTATAATTATAAGGTTCTCGCGTACTTGCCCATAAAATTTCAACATTCTTATATTTCTTAGATGCATTTATACTTTTTTTAAATTCAGGAATTGGGTCTTTTCCAGTATCTGCCATTCTACCTGCAAAAATTGAGATTATCACTTTGGTTTTTTTATTTAAATTCTTTAAAATTTTTTTGGTTTGAACAAAGTTATATACTGCTGTTATATTTAATTTAATATTTTTATCATTTAGTTCTTTTATTATTTTGCCCATAAATAAGCCATTTGAATTAACAACAGGTATTTTGACAAACACATTTTTTCCTAATTTATTTAAAATAAGAGCTTGTTTTTTTATTTCGAGATAATTATCACCAAAAACTTCTAATGAAATAGGTTTGTTTTTACAAAATTTGATTAGTTCTTTTGCATAAGTTACATAATTTTTTGCTCCAGCTTTTCTCATTAGTGTAGGGTTAGTAGTAAAACCTTTTACTATTTTTTTTTTTGAAAATTTTTTTATTAGATTTTTGTCGGCAATATCACAAAAAATTTTAGTCACTTTATAAATTTTTAATTATATCCTCAGTCATCTTTTTTGCATCTGCAAATAACATTAAAGTGTTATCTCTATAGAATAGATCATTATCAATACCTGCATATCCTGGCGACAAACTTCTTTTTACAAAAAGTACTGATTTACTCTTTTCTACATCTAAAATAGGCATACCATATATTGGACTCTGTGGATCTGTTTTTGCAACTGGATTAGTTACATCATTTGCTCCAATTACGTAAGCTACATCACAATTTGCAAAATCATTATTAATTTCCTCTAGTTCAAAAACTTCATCATAAGGCACATTCGCTTCAGCCAACAAAACATTCATATGTCCTGGCATTCTTCCTGCAACAGGATGAATTGCATATGTAACTTTAACACCATTTTTTTTTAGCGCATCAACCATTTCCCTTAAAGCATGTTGAGCCTGAGCAACCGCCATGCCATATCCTGGAACAATAATTACAGATGAGGCATTTTTCATTAAGAAAGCCGCATCATCAGCATTACCATTTTTGACTGGCTTTTGTTCCTTCGATTTATCTGTTGAAGCTTGATCTGTTGCTCCCCATCCACCTAAAATTACATTAAAAAAAGATCTATTCATACCTTTACACATTATGTAAGAAAGTATTGCACCTGATGAACCAACAAGTGCCCCAGTAATTATTAAAGCAGTATTTTCAAGAGTAAAGCCTATACCAGCGGCAGCCCATCCTGAATAAGAATTTAACATTGAAATTACAACTGGCATATCTGCTCCACCTATTGGTATAATAAGTAAAACTCCAACTAAAAATGAAATAGCTATTATAGTCCAAAACCAAGTATCAACTTGTGTTTTGCATAAATAAAAAATTAAAGCAACAAGTGCCAATCCTAAAGCTAAATTAAGATAGTGTTGACCAATAAATGTTATTGGAGATCCTGACATTATCCCTCTAAGCTTTAAAAACGCAATTATTGAACCTGTAAATGTTATTGCTCCTATTGCTGCTCCAAGTGACATTTCAATTAAGCTAGCAATTTTTATATTTCCAGGTGAACCTAAGTTAAAAACTTCAGGGTTTAAAAAAGCTGAAATTGCAACGAATACGGCTGCTAAACCTACTAAACTATGGAAACCTGCAACTAATTCTGGCATTGCGGTCATAGGGATTTTAAAAGCAATAAAGGCGCCAATTGAGCCTCCAATTAATAAAAAAATAATTAAATATAAGAAACCTGTAGAAAAATTACCTGCTGAAATGATAGTAACACCAATTGCAATTGCCATACCCAATATTCCGTATAAATTTCCTCGTCTTGATGTTTCTGGAGAAGACAAGCCTCTTAAGGCCAATATAAACAAAACTCCTGAAATTAGATAAAATATAGCTAGTAAATTTGCAGACATTTTATTTATCTTTCTTCTTTTTTTTGTACATAGCTAACATTCTTTGAGTGACTAAAAATCCTCCAAAAATATTCACTGCAGCTAAAACTATTGCCAAATACCCAAAGATATTAGCTGTATCAAATATATTAACTGATTCTGCTAATGCAGCAATAATCGCACCTACAATAATTACAGATGAAATTGCATTTGTAACTGACATTAAAGGTGTATGTAATGAAGGAGTTACACTCCATACCACATAGTAACCTATGAATATAGATAAAATAAAAATACTTAATCTAAATACAAAAGGATCTATTTCCATAATCTATTTTATTATTGTCTTAGCAATAATTTCATCCTCTAAGTTTATATTAATTTTTTTATTATCTTTATCATAAAGATTAGCAATAAAATTAAAAACATTTTTTGCATAAAGACTTGATGATGATGTTGGAAGTTTATTAAGTATATTTTTTTCTCCCATTACTTTTACACCTTTTTTTTCTATTATTTTATCTACTTCTGTATAAGCTGTGTTTCCTCCTTGAATTGCTGCTAAGTCATAAATAACAGATCCAGGTTTCATATTATCTATCATATTTTTATTAATAATTAACGGAGCTTTTTTGCCTGGTATTAATGCTGTGCAAATTACTATATCAATTTTCTTAAGAGTCTCAGCTAATAATTCCTCCTGTTTTTGCTTAAAATCTTCTGAAGCTTCCTTTGCATAACCACCTTCTGTTTCTAAATTTTCAGCTCCCTCAACAGTTAAAAATTTTCCTCCTAAACTCTCAACCTGCTCTTTTGAAGCCATCCTCACATCGGTAGCAAACACAATTGCACCCATTCTTTTTGCAGTTGCAATTGCTTGCAATCCTGCAACTCCAGCACCAACAACTAAAACCTTTGCCGCAGGCACTGTACCAGCAGCTGTCATCATCATTGGAATAGCTTTTTCAAATGTGGCGAATGACTCTATCACAGCTTTATACCCAGCCAAATTAGCCTGGGATGATAGTATGTCCATAGATTGAGCTCTTGTAATTCTTGGTAACAATTCGAGTGAAAATACATTCACTTTTTTTGCAGTTAACTTTTTCAAACTTTCATCATTTTCATAAGGATTAAATACACCTATCAAAGTTTGATTTTCTTTTATCAGAGAACTTTTTTCATTATTCAAAATTCCCAACTGAATTATAATATCAGAATTTTCTAAAATCTCTTTATCACTTCCTTTAAATTCAACACCATTATCTTTATAATCTTCATCTTTAAAACCTAAATGGTTTCCATAATTTTCTACAAGATTCACTTTCAAACCTAATCCATTATACTTTTTTGCAATGTCTGGTGTAATTGAAATTCTTTTTTCAGTATTTAAGTCTTCGTTAATAGATCCAATAATCATAATAAGTTCCTTGTTTATTTTTGACGCGCTTTAAACTTTGGATTTTTTTTATTTATTATATAAACTCTACCTCTTCTTCTTACAAGTTTAGAGTTTAGATCTCTTTTTTTTAAAGATTTAAGTGAACTAGCAATTTTCATAGAGGCTTGATATCAAAATATGTTATTTTGTAAAGATTTCATTTTCGTAAAATGATATTTATATAATCTTTTAGTTGAATCTTTCCGTATTTTTTTTCAATTTTATTAGATAAATTTAATTTAGTTAAAACCGATGCATATCTTTCACCTTTTCTAGCTGGTAAATACTTTATCTTCGTATTAAACATCTTTGCTACTTCCAATATTGTCCAACTTTTTTTGTTGGAAATAGAATAGTGCTTAGACAAATTTTTTTTCCAAGCTTGGTAGCAAATTTCAACTGTATCATTTATATGTGTAAATCTTCTTGTTTGTGATCCAGGCCGAACTACAGGCAAAGGTTTATTATTTTTATAGTGTTCCAAAAATATTCCAATGACAGTAGCCATCTCTCCTTTTTTAATCTGGCGTGGGCCATAAACATTATAAAAATATATTATTTCAAATTTAAAATTAAACCAGATTTTTAAATTATTTAAAAGTTCAAGATTTTTTTGTTTGGTAAAAGCATATGGTGATAGATCTTTATCTCTTCCATTATTTCCCATTGTTGCGGAAGTTGCAGAATATATAAGTTTAATTTTATTTACTAGACAGAATTTAATAACTGAGTTTGTTCCAATTGTATTGTAATCTAGGCACTGGTTTAATTTTTTAAAACTTTGATAGATTCTTGCAAACTCTCCAAAATGAAAAATTGAGTTTATAAATTTTTTTTTTTTGTTAAGTATTTTTGATATATTAGACGTATCACCTTTTATATATTTAACTCTAGAGTTCAAAATATGATTAGTTTTTTTTCCTGATGAATAATTATCTAAACTTATTATGTTTAATTTTGTTTTTTTTAATAGTAATTCAATTAAATTTGAACCAACAAATCCAGCACCACCAGTAACAATTAAAAGATTTTTCATTTACGAACTGTATTTAGCCTGGCAATGTCCTACTCTTCCGTGTCTTAAGACAAAGTACCATCGGCGCAGAAGGGCTTGACTTCCGAGTTCGGA
>MDTB01221554.1_pt1 | contig 18357 bp, 19 predicted proteins | sample 811161 | NCBI WGS metagenome assembly MDTB01 (sample SAMN05326650, study PRJNA326480) | marine metagenome | isolation source: seawater | place: Mediterranean Sea | collected 2009
CAGCAAAAAATGCTGGAATTAAAGGATTTTTATTTAAAAAAGGTAATTTATTAGATAAAGTAAAAAAAATTATAGAAGATCATTTTAATTAAAAAAAAAAGTTCGATATATAAATAAACAAAAAATAAAATGCTTGATATTAACAAAAATAAAAAATTCTATCCTAAAGGACGAAAAACCGAGGATGAAGCTTTAAAAGAGGTTAAAGGGTTAATTAAAGATCTTCCACTTCAAAGAGATCTTTTAATAGAGTATTTACACCTTATTCAAGATAAATTTGGAGAAATTAGAAAAAAACACTTAGCTGCATTATCTGAACTTCTCAAAATACCTTTTGCCGAATCGTATGAAGTAGCTACATTTTATGCACACTTTGATGTTATTGAAGACGATGAGCCCTCAATTCAAAATATCACAATCCGAGTATGTGACAGTCTTACATGCGAACTTTTTGGTTCAGAAAAATTAATTAAAGATCTTGGAGAAAATTTAGATAAAAAAAAAGTAAGAGTTTTGAGAGCTCCATGTATGGGTTTATGTGATAAGGCGCCAGCCTGTGAAGTTGGGCATAAACACGTCGAAAATTCAGACCTTAAAAAAATTAAAGAAATTATTTCAAATAAAGACCTTCATCCCACTGTTGTTAAAGGTATGAGCCTTGAAGATTATGTTAAAGACGGAGGGTATGAGATTCTAAAAAAATGCTACTCAAACAAGCTTGCGGTAGAAAGTGTTATTGAAGAATTAAACAATTCAGGTTTAAAAGGTATGGGTGGAGCTGGTTTTCCGTCTGGACAAAAATGGAAATTTGTAAGAATGGAAACAGGACCTAGACTAATGACAATTAACGGAGATGAAGGGGAACCTGGAACATTTAAAGATAAACTGTATTTAGAACAAAATATCCATAAGTTTTTTGAAGGTATGTTAATAGCTGCATGGGCCGTTGATGCAAAAAAAATTTATATTTACATGAGAGATGAATATCCAGGTATTAGATTGAATATGATTGAGGAATTAAACAAACTAAAAAATAAAAACATCATTGATTCTGAAACAAAAATTTATATCAGAAGAGGGGCAGGAGCTTACATTTGTGGGGAGGAGTCCGCAATGATTGAATCAATAGAGGGTAAAAGAGGACTTCCTAGACACAAACCTCCATTTGTTTCAAAAGTTGGTTTATTTGGAAAACCAACACTTAACCATAACATAGAAACTGTTTTTTGGGTTCCAGATATCCTGAAGAATGGTCACGAATGGTTTAGTAAGCAAGGAAAAAAAGGGCATAAAGGTCCTCACAGCTATTCAGTTTCGGGCAGAGTTAAAAATCCAGGAGTTAAATTAGCACCAGCAGGTATAACCATGGATGAATTATTAAACGAGTATTGCGGAGGAATGCAAGATGGGCATAAGTTTCTTGGTTATCTTCCAGGAGGAGCCTCAGGAGGTATATTACCAGCCTCTATGGCTGATATACCATTAGATTTTGGAACTCTCGAAAAACATGGATGTTTTATTGGCTCAGGAGCGATTGTTATTTTCTCAGATAAGGATGATGTAAAGAAGGTTGCTCTAAATTTACTAAAATTTTTCAACGATGAAAGTTGCGGTCAATGCACCCCTTGTAGGGTTGGAACTGAAAAAGCAGTTAAGTTGATGGAAAAAAACAACTGGGATGAAAAATTACTGAAAGAGCTTGTTGTAACGATGTCAGATGCTTCAATTTGCGGTTTAGGACAAGCAGCAGGAAACCCAATTACTTGCACTTTAAATTTCTTTAAAGATCATATATAATTAAACAAGAGTAATAAAAATTATATACAAAAACCAATGGTAGAATTTTTTTTAAATAACAAGAGAGTCAAAGCTGAAGATGGAGAAACTATTTGGCAGGTAGCCAAAAAAAACGGAATAATGCTACCTCATCTTTGTTATTCAGATAAACCTGGTTATAGAGCAGATGGTAATTGTAGAGCCTGCATGGTTTCTGTCGAAGGTGAAAGAGTTTTAGCAGCCTCTTGTATCAGACAACCCACTGAAGGAATGAAAGTCTCAACAGAAGATGAAAGATCAGAAAAATCAAGAAAAATGGTTTTAGAATTGCTTGTTACAGATCAACCAGTAAAAGAGGATTGTCATGACCCTGATTCCCATTTTTGGAAGATTGCTGATGAAGTAAAAGTAAATAAAAGCCGTTTTGATAAAAGAGAAAATAAAGAAATTCCAATTTCAGACAATTCTCATGTTGCGATGGCTGTTAACCTGGATGCTTGTATCCAATGCAACTTGTGTGTAAGAGCTTGTCGAGAAGTTCAAGTTAATGATGTAATTGGGATGGGTAATAGAGGTCACACATCAAAGGTAATATTTGATTTTAACGACCCAATGGGTGACTCAACATGTGTAAGTTGTGGAGAATGTGTCCAAGCGTGCCCAACAGGAGCGTTAATGGAATCTAATTTATTAAATGAAGAAGGGAAAAAAGTCTCTACCCCTGACAGAAAGGTAGACTCCTTATGCCCTTATTGTGGAGTTGGTTGTCAACTTACTTATAATATTAAAGATGAAAAAATAATTTCTGTTGATGGAAGAGAAGGTCCAGCAAACCATAATAGACTTTGTGTAAAAGGGAGGTTTGGTTTCGACTATGTTCATAATCCAGAGAGAATAACTAAACCCTTAATTAGAAAAGAAGGAGTAAAAAAGGATCCCAAGGAAAGGGTAGACCCTTTAAACCCTCTATCTCATTTCAGAGAGGCTTCATGGGAGGAAGCACTTGATCTTGCAACCAAAAAACTAAAAGAGATAAGAGATTCCAAAGATGGAGATAAAGCACTTGCTGGTTTTGGGTGTGCAAAGGGTTCTAATGAAGAAGCATATCTTTTTCAAAAATTAGTTAGAGTTGGCTTTAAAAATAACAATGTTGATCATTGTACAAGAATGTGTCACGCCTCTTCTGTTGCGGCACTTATGGAAGCCATCGGAACAGGAGCGGTTACTGCACCAGTTTCAGAGGTCAAAAATGCTGATGTTGCAATTGTTATTGGTGCAAGACCCACCCAAAACCATCCAGTTGCTGCTACTTTTATAAAAAATGCAGTCAAAGAAAATGGATTGAAACTCATAATAATGGATCCCAGGAAGCAGGATTTATCTAGAATTGCTGAAAAAAGTCTTCAATTCACACCTGGAGCAGATGTAGCTCTTCTCAATGCAATGATAAATACAATTATAGAAGAAGGGCTTGTTGATAGACAATATATTGAAAAAAATACAGAGGGATACAAGGAACTTAAAGAACATGTAAAAGATTTTACACCTGAAGAAATGACAAATATTTGCGGTATTTCTACAAATGAAATTAGAGAAACAGCCAGACTATTTGCCAATGCAAAATCCGCAATGATTTTTTGGGGAATGGGTATTTCTCAACATATTCACGGCACAGATAATTCAAGATGCTTAATATCTTTAGCTCTCCTAACAGGTAATGTGGGAAGAGAAGGTACAGGATTACACCCCCTGAGAGGACAAAATAATGTTCAAGGGGCATCTGATATGGGGCTTATTCCAATGGTACTCCCGGACTACCTCCCAATTTCAAATCATGAAAATGTGAAATTTTTCGAGAAATATTGGAATTGTGAAATCAATCCCAACCCTGGGCTAACTGTAGTTGAAATTATGGAATCTATATATAGCAAGGAAATTAAAGGTCTTTATGTTATGGGAGAGAACCCAGCTATGTCCGACCCTAATGCTAATCATGCACGAGAAGCACTTGCTAGGCTGGAGATGCTCGTCGTTCAAGATATTTTCTTGACAGAAACAGCATATCTTGCAGATATTGTTTTACCAGCCTCTGCATTTCCAGAGAAAACAGGAACATTTACTAATACTGATAGAAGAGTCCAACTTGCCAAAAAGGCAATAAACCCTCCTGGAGACGCTAAGCAGGATCTTTGGATAATTCAGGAACTTGCCAAAAGAATGGGACTAGACTGGAACTATTCTGGACCAGATGAAGTTTATGATGAATTAAGTGGTTGTATGGAATCTATGAAAAATATCACCTGGGAGAGATTAGTTAATGAGGGTGCCGTAACATATCCTTGTGATGATTCAAATAAACCTGGCAATGAAGTAATATTTGGTGAAGGGTTTCCAACTGAAAACAAGAAAGCAAGAATAGTTCCCGCAAATATTGTGTCTCCTGATGAAACTCCAGATTCTAGCTTTCCGTTAATCCTGACAACAGGAAGACTTCTAGAACATTGGCATACTGGATCTATGACTTTAAGGTCTAAAGTTTTGAGCACGATTGAACCTCAACCATATGTAAATATGTCACGAAACGAAATGAAAAAAAATAATTTTTCGCAAGACGAGACGGTTGAGCTATCAACCAGAAGAGGCAAAGTTAGTGTGAAGGTGAGGCTAGATAAAATGATTCCCGATGGAATGGTATTTATGCCTTTTTGTTTTGAAAACGCACCGGCTAATCTTCTCACCAATCAAGCTCTAGATCCTGATGGAAAAATTCCAGAGCTTAAATATTGTGCAGCAAAAATTGAAAAATTAACAGCTTAAACCTTAAACTATTTTAATCTTTCATATGATGTTTTTCATTGACTGGCCCAATCAACAAATTTGAAATAAAAGCTATTGCTAACAGTCCAGCCATGGCAAACATGGTTGAGTTATATAATGTTGTAGAGGGGTTTATTGTGCCTTCAGGCATATGTGGCATTAAATTTGAGATTGTGACAGTCTTTTGTTGAACCAGAAGTGACAAATTTTCCACAGAATCTCCATATATTTCAATAAATTTGTCTGGGCTAATTTTCGTTACTAAATCATTTATGGCATTATCCACTGAATTTTGCCTTAGCTGTGTGATGGCAACTGGACCAAGCACACCTGCAGTAGACCAAGCTGTCAACAATCTACCATGAATACCACCAACATATTTCGTGCCAAAAATATCTGCTAAATATGCAGGTATCGTTGCAAACCCGCCTCCATACATTGTAAATATAATCATTGATGCAGCATAAAAAAGAATCAAATATGTAACAATTGGATCTACACTCATCGCCTTGGCTGTAAATGGTATTGATAAGTATAGCAATATTCCTAATGAAAAGAATATAAAATATGTCGTCTTTCTACCAATAAAATCTGACATCGATGCCCAAAATATTCTTCCCACCATATTAAAAACACTAATCATTAAAACGTAGGTTCCTGCAAAACCTGCCGTAACAATACTAGGCAAACTTGGTTCAAAAATTTCTATCATCATGGTTTTAGCAACACCTATAACACCTATTCCAGCGGTTACATTAAAACATAACACTATCCATAAGAAGTAAAATTGAGGAGTTTTTAAAGCTTGATCAATATGCACATTATGTTTTGTAATTAATCTGGTTTTTTTTGAATCTTTGGGGGGAGTCCAACCTTCTGGAGTCCAACCCTCTTTAGGAACTCTGTATGAGAAAGCTGCTATTGTCATTATAAAGAAGTAAACAATACCTAAAAATAGGAAGGTTTGGGAAGCCCCACTGGAACCTGTTCCAACTATATAAACACCCGGATCACCAGGAACAATCATCTTTGCTATATCATTAACTGTAACTATGACCACTTCAACTAATGTTCCGGAAACTTCAACAAACCTTCGTCCACCTTCAGTAATTAAATTAACTGAGTCCATACTTCCAAGAAACTCTGGAGCTTTATAAAACTTCGCCAAAAGTCTGTCTATTGTAACTTTAGCAATCATTGCTCCTCCACCAAAACCCATAATAGCCATACCTGTTGCCATCCCTCTTCTATCTGGAAACCAACGAATTAAAGTTGAAACAGGTGAAACATAACCTAAGCCCAAGCCTATGCCTCCAATAATACCATAACCAAGGTAGAGTAAATAAAGTCCAATACTCATTACAATTGGCTCATCACTAAGCATTGGAAGTGAAAGAGTAATTTGAACCCCTATCTCCTGAAGATAAATTCCAAGAGACCCTAAAAGAAATCCACCTCCCCAACAACAGGCGGCAACAAATCCAACCATTCTTGGACCAACTTCCTCAAGCCATTTTCCTGCGTATGCTGCTGCAAGACCAAGAGAAACTATGGCAACAGAAAAAATCCATACAACTTGACCAAGGTTCCAATCATCTCCTGAAGAAGTAACCACACCAAGAACTTTAACCAGAGCAGGATTAAACATGCTCCAGGCATAAACTGATCCAATACACAAATGTATTGCTATTGATGCAGGAGGAACAAGCCACCTATTAAAACCAGGCTTAGCAACTATATTTTTTTTGTGTAATTTATCGATAAAACTCATTCAATATTCCTTATATTTTTCTCATAAATAGTCTCTGCCTTCAACAGGTCATCAGGAGTATTTACATTAAAGAAAGGATCATATCCAATATCTGGAAAATTTACCACCCTAGTTTTAAAATTTTTTGTGAATGCATCAATTTTTCTTTGATTATTCATTAAAAATTTTTCCAACTCAATTGCCATATTAGAATTCACTTTCCACATTGAAAAAACTGGGTGTACTCTTCCTAAACTTTTTGCCATTAAAATTTCATAATCCTTACTTTCCTCTAAAAATTTAGATACTAAGTTTTTTGGAAAAAATGGTGAGTCAACAGGAAAACATACAAGCCATTTATTGTTTGAATTTTTTTCAACCCACTTTAACCCAGATAAGATTCCAACTAATGGACCTAAATTTCCATCAATGCAATCTTTAATAATATTTTTATAACCAAGTCGTAAAAATAAATTTTTTTCTTTATTTGAATTGATAATTATTTTTGCAACTTGTTCCTCAGATCTTTTGAGAACCAACTCAATTAAACTTTTTCCATTAATTTTCTTCTCTGATTTATCCTCACCCATTCTTTTAGATAAACCTCCTGATAGAACAACTCCTATAACATTATTTTTATTCAATTCTTTCTTCTCCACTTAAAACAAAAAACTTTTTTCCCTTGGCTCTACCAATAAGTGTCAAATTTGCTTTTCTTGCTAGCTCTACACCCCAGGCTGTAAAACCTGATCTTGAAATTACTACGGGAATTTTCATTTGAACAGACTTCATAACCATTTCACTTGTTAACCTACCTGTAGTATAAAATATTTTATTTTTTGGTGAAATCTTATTAAGTTTCATATACCCAGCAATCTTATCAATAGCATTATGTCTTCCAACATCTTCCATATATATGATTGGATTATTCCGCTGACAAAGCACACAACCATGAATTGCTCCAGCTTTTAAGTAAAGACTTGGAGTTAAATTAATTTTTTTTGATAAATCATATATCCATGAGGTTTTTATTTTAAATGAATTTTCGAGGTTAATTTTTTCAAAATTATCCATCACATCACCAAAAACAGTACCTTGAGCACATCCAGATGTAATTATTTTCTTTTTTAATTTTTCCTCATAGTTAGTTGGTTTCAACGTTCTAACAATAACAGTGCTTAGATCAGAGTAAAATTCAATAGAATCAATTTTTGTTCTTTTAGTTATCATATTTTGATTTAAAAGATATCCAAGGGCTAGATATTCTGGATAATCATTAACAGTCATCAAAGTTACGATTTCCTGCTCATTTAAAAATAAAGTAACTGGCTTTTCCTCTATGACATCAATTTTTCTTTTTGTTAAGTTCTCATCCAATCCTGTAATTCTTCTTGTGAGATGCTTATTGTCTAGGTTTGGTTTAATTTTCATTGTTTTAAATTTTATAAAAAATTTGATTACTTTATTATTTTAACCTAAGACATTAAAATATAAACAAAGTTCAAAGAAAATTTTTAATTTAATTTTTTGAAAGGTCTTTATGTTAGATAGTTTTGGAAGAAAAGTTGATTATGTTAGGATATCTGTAACTGATCGTTGTGATTTAAGATGCAAATATTGTATGCCTGAGTCAAATCCTAACTTTTATGATAAAAAAGAAATTTTAACACTCCACAAACTTCAAATTATCTCTAATGCCTTGATAAAACTTGGAATGAAAAAAATCAGAATCACTGGTGGTGAACCTCTTGTTCGTAAAGATATTATTCACTATTTGAAGTTTCTTTCTACAAAATTAAAAAAAAAAGAAATTAGCCAATTATTACTTACAACAAATGGCACTCAGTTAAGTAAACATGCTGAAATATTATCAAATTTTGGAATTAAAAGGATTAATATTTCACTTGATTCATTGATAGAGGAAAAGTTTAATTTCATTACCAATGGAGGAAATCTAAACAAAGTGTTACAAGGTATATTTGCTGCAAAAGAAAATAATATTTCAATAAAAATAAATACAGTTTTATTAAAAAAATTTAACGATGATGAAGTTACATCTATCATGGAATGGTGTGGTAAGCATGGTTTCACTCTCTCTTTTATTGAGGTTATGCCAATTGGAGAAATATCCACTTCAAGATTAAGTCAATACCTATCAGTTAATGAAGCCAAAGAAATAATTAAAAAAAAATTTAAACTAGAAAAATCAAGTATGAAATCTTCTGGGCCTTCAAATTATTATTTTTGCAAGAGTTTAAATTTGTTTGTTGGCTTTATTTCTCCCATATCTAATCATTTCTGTTTAACTTGCAATAGAATAAGGGTTACCTCAAATGGTAAAATTTATCCATGTCTGGGTGACAACACTTCTGTTGATCTCAATCCATTTCTAAATTCTAGTGATAACAGAAAATTATTAAGTATTTTGAAAAATGTAATTTATAAAAAACCTGAAAAACATTATTTTAATATTGAAGATAAAAGTTACATAAAAAAAAGATTCATGAATACTACTGGTGGATAAAAATGACAAAAATTGGATTCGTATCATCTAAAAAACCTGATGCAAAAGAGTCATTAAAAAAAATTAAACAAATGTATAATTTTGTGTCTCCAAAAAATGCAGATGTTATTGTTGCCCTTGGTGGCGATGGCACAATGCTTCAATCACTTCACAACTTTTTACATTTAAATAAGCCCATATATGGTATGAACAAAGGTCATATTGGCTTTTTAATGAATCAGTATTCAGAAAAAAATCTTGAAAATAGATTGTCAGAAGCTATCCCCTACAAACTCTATCCACTGAGAATTAAATGTTTTGATAAAAATAATAACATTACTGAAAGCCTTGCCTTTAATGATGTATCTTTGATTAGAAGTAGTTCAAAAATTGCAAAGATAAAGATTCAAATAAATAATAAAACCAGAATTGATGAGTTTATTGGAGATGGTTGTCTAATTGCTACACCAGCAGGAAGTTCGGCATACAACCTATCTCTGAGAGGGCCGGTTATACCAGTTGGAGCCAAAGTTCTTGCTCTCACACCTATCAGCCCCTACAGACCAAGAAGATGGAGAGGTGCTTTATTAAATAATGATGCCAAAATAACACTTCATGCTATTGATTCAGAGCTTCGACCAGTTAGAGCTGAAGCTGACTTTATGCAATTTGAGAATATTGAAAAGTTAGAAATACAGCTTGAGAAAAAAATGTTTGTAAATCTATTATTTGATCCCGGACATGATTTAGAAGAAAGAATAATAAACGAACAATTCAGCAATTCTTGAAATGAAACTTGAACAAATTTTAGCTAAGTTAATATCTTACAAAAGTATTAGTGAGACAAAAAATATTGATCTAGCTAATTTTATAATAATTTTTTTAAAGAATTTAGGTTTAAAAGCTCAAAAAATAGAAGGAGAAAAAGGAAGATTTAATATTTATTGTAGAATAGGCCCCAAGGTTGATGGAGGGATTGTATTATCTGGACATACCGACGTAGTACCAACTGATGGTCAAAATTGGTTAACAGACCCATTTAAACTTAAAAAAAAAGGTAGTAAATTATATGGAAGGGGAACAGCAGATATGAAGGGTTTCATTGCAGTAGTTCTATCTTTAATAGAGAAAATAAAAATTAATAACTTAAAAAAACCTCTACATCTAATTTTTTCATATGACGAGGAAGTCGGATGTATTGGCATTCAAAAACTGATCCCCTTTTTAAAAAAATTAGAACCTAAACCAAAGTTTTGTATAGTTGGTGAACCTACCGAAATGAAGTTAGTGAACCAACATAAAGGAAAGAAAAACTACTATATTTGCTTTCACGGTGTAGAAGCACATTCATCATTAATTGACGATGGTGTTAATTCTATTTCTTATTGCTCAAAATTTATTGAATTTTTAGAAAAAAAAAAATCTGATATTAAAAAGATTAAAGATCATAATTTTTCACCAAACTTTTCAACAATTAATATTGGAAAAATTAATGGAGGTATAGCTGTTAATATAATACCTAAAAAATGTGAACTTGAGTTTGAAATAAGAGATACACCAAATTTTCAGACTGAAAAACTTTTAAATGAGATAAGAAAATACTGTCTAAAACTTGAAAAACAGATGAAGTTATTAAATAAAAAATGTTATGTAGAATTTACAGAGATCAATAGGTTTCCTCCACTTAAAACAAATAAAAATTCCGATATTATTTTTTTATGTTTAAAACACTTAAAAACCAACTCTATAAATACTGTAAGCTTTGGAACAGAAGCAGGAGTCTATGATAAATTAGGTTTTCAAACAATTGTTTGTGGACCTGGAAGTATTAAACAAGCTCACAAACCCAATGAGTTTATTGAAATGGATGAATTACTGAAATGTAATGAATTTTTAAATAAAGTTATCAAAAGTCTTTATTAAAATGAATTTAAAAGATTTAGACTATGAGATTCCAAAGGAATTAATTGCACTAAAACCTATGAGGCCAAGAGACAAATCAAATTTATTAATAGCAGGAAAAAAAAATAGAATAGTAACATTCGAAAATTTAGTTGAAGAGTTAAAACCCAACGATGCCCTAATTTTAAACAATACAAAAGTTATTAAAGCATATTTAAAGGGATTAACAAATGGGAGAAAAATATCTATTAATCTGAACAAATTAGAGAATTCAAAAAAAAATATTTGGAGTGTTTTTATTAAAAGTAAAGGAAAGGTTTTAGAAGGAGATAAAATTATTTTATTTGAATCTTATTATGCAAAAGTCATTTCAGTAAAGAAAACAGAAAATCAAAAAACATATTTTTTAGAATTTAATATTTCAATATCTAGTTTTAAAAAAAAAATTGAAAAATATGGCATGACACCTCTACCACCATATATAAAAAAAAGAGGTTGTTTTAATTCAGACTTATTGGATTATCAAACAGTTTTTGCAGAAGAAGAAGGTGCTGTCGCAGCACCCACAGCTAGTTTGCACTTCACAAATAAACTCTTGAATGAATTAAAAAAAAAAAAATAAAAATTATAAAAGTTACCCTTCATATTAATGGTGGTACTTTCTTACCAATTAAATCAAATGATATTTCAGAGCACATAATGTATTATGAAAGTGGATTAATTTCAAAGAAAGCTGCAGCAGAAATTAATAAAGTAAAAAAAAATGGTGGTAAAATTATCGCTGTTGGGACTACAGTGTTAAGAATTCTTGAATCTTCAAAAAGTACAGATGGGTTCATAAAACCTTTCAAGGGTAAGACAAATATTTTTATTAAACCTGGTTGGAATATAAATTCAGTAGATGGAATAATTACTAATTTTCATACCCCTAAATCAACATTATTACTCATTATATACACTCTAATTGGAAGACAAAAAACTTTGAATCTATATAATTTTGCAATAAAAAAAAAACTTAGATTTTTTTCATACGGCGATGCTTGTCTTATTTGGAATAAACATGACTAAGTTTAGTTTTTCGCTGAAAGAAAAAGACGGAAGTGCAAGAGCAGGTTTAATAAAAACAAAACATGGTTCAATAAAAACACCTGTTTTTATGCCAGTTGGAACACACGGAACTGTAAAAGCAATTTTCCAAAAAGATTTAGAAGATCTTGATATAGAAATAATTCTTGCAAATACATACCATTTGATGCTTAGACCAGGGAAATTACTAATTAAAGAAATGGGAGGTCTTCAAAATTTTATAAGTTGGCAAAAACCTATTCTTACAGACTCAGGAGGATACCAAGTTTGGTCTCTGGCGAAACTCAGAGAAATTAATGAAAATGGTATTGATTTTATTTCACATATAGATGGTAAAAAAGAGAAATTAACTCCCGAAGGTGCAATAAAGATTCAAGAAGATCTAAACTCTGATATTTCGATGGTACTAGATGAATGTACTGAATATCCTGCATCAAAAGAAAGAGCTAAGAATTCAATGGAATTATCATTAAGATGGGCAAAAAGGTGTAAAGAAGTTTTTAATGCAAGGGATGGCTTTGGTTTATTTGGAATCATACAAGGTGGAATGTATGAAAATTTGAGAAAATATTGTGCTGAAAAACTTATCCAAATTGGTTTTGATGGGTATGCAATTGGTGGATTATCTGTAGGTGAAACACATAACCAGATGATTCAAATTGTTGATTATTCAATAGAAAATTTACCCCATGATAAACCCCGCTACTTAATGGGAGTTGGAAGACCAATTGATATTATTCATGCCGTTGAAAAAGGTGTAGATATGTTTGATTGTGTGCTACCAACAAGATTTGGAAGAAATGGAAGAGCTTTTACCTCTTGTGGTGAGCTAAATCTTAGAAATGCAAGCTTTTCCAAAGATGAAAGCCCTCTTGATGAAGATTTGGATTGTTATGTATCACAAAAATTTTCTAAATCATACCTTCACCACTTAACTAAAAATAATGAAATTCTCTCTTCAATGATTTTAAGTTTACATAATGTTGCTTTTTATAAAAAAATGATGTCTGATATACGAGAGTCCATAATAAAAAAGAAATTTAATGAATTAAAAGTTAAATACCTTGAAAATCACGAAAAACACAAAAAAACCTAAGTATCTTGGATCAAAATCAAAGATAGAAAAATCTCCGGATAATTTTGTTTTAGATGGAGTTGAAAACCCTCAGCCTCAACATGAATACTCCATAAGATTCTCTGCACCAGAATTCACAAGTATATGCCCTATTACGTCACAACCTGATTTTGGTCATATCATAGTTGATTACATACCCCAAAAGATAATAATGGAAAGCAAATCTTTTAAGCTATTTTTATTTTCATTTAGAAATTACGGTGGTTTTCATGAAGATTGTACAATTAAAATTGCAAAAAAAATTATCAAATATATTTCTCCTAAATGGTTAAGAGTTGCAAGTTTTTGGAACCCTCGAGGGGGTATTCCAATTGATGTTTTTTATCAAACAGGTAAAAAACCAGATAATGTTTATGTAAATGATTTAGGGATACCGCCTTATAAAGGAAGGTAATTAATCGCCATAATAAACACATCCTCCGATTCTAGGCCGATTAATTTCTATACTTTCAAGATTATTAATTTTTTTTTTTAATCTAAACCACAACCATTTAGCTATATTCTCACTAGTGGGAATTTTAAGACCTTCAACCTCATTTAGAACAGAGTGATCAAGGATTGATAATTCAGGAACAACAAGCAAGTCTAATTTTTCCAAATCAACTACCCAATTATGTTTTGTGGACACTCTACCTGATAACTTTACAGTTACCTCATAACTATGGCCATGCATTTTTCTATAATTATGATCTGTATTAAAATCAGGCATATAATGCGCTGCGTCAAAATAATACTTTTTAAAAAGCAACATCATTCAACTCCTATTACTTTATGAAGTTGGATACTAGGCAACCATTTCTTATTTAACATGCAATATTGGATTGTTTTTTTTAGGTTTATTTGTGAAAACTTATCATCCTTAGGTTGTAAAAAAAAATGTTTAAAATTTAATTTTAATAAATTACACAAATTGAAATTATTTTGTGGATATATAACTTTTAATTCATCCCCTTCCTTCATCAGCCAATTATTTTGATTTTTTGGGCTTACACATACCCAATCAAAATCTATCTTTGATGAAATTGTTCCATTAGTTTCTACTGCAACTTTATATTTTCTTCTTTTTAAATATTTTACTAACTTTTCATCAACTTGAAGTAGTGGTTCTCCCCCAGTAAGAATTACATTTTTTTTTTGAAGTGTGAAAGATGATTCCCATATCCTGTCTACAGTTTCAATTAAATCGTTAATTTTATAAATTCCTCCATTTTTTCCATTAATGCCAACAAAATCTGTATCACAGAAATTACAAATTGCTTTTTCTCTATCGGTTTTTCTTCCATTCCACAAATTACAACCAGAAAATCTTATGAATACTGACTCTTTTCCAGTATTGTAACCCTCTCCTTGAATAGATCTAAATATTTCCTTTATTTTGTACATTTTTTTTAAGCTTCTAATGGATCTTTTAATAATGCTTCCTTAAAACCCTTTTGTCTCAATAAACATGAATCACATAAACCACAATTTTTTTTTTGTTCTGGGTTGTAACAACTTGATGTCATAGAAAAATCGACACCATTTTTTTTTCCTAAAATTATTATTTCTTTTTTTGTTAAATCGATTAGTGGTGTTACAATATTAAATTTTCTTCCATCAATTCCTTTTTTTGTAGATTTATTTATTAAACTTTCGAAATCCATTATAAACTCTTTTCGACAATCTGGATAACCAGAATAATCTATAGCATTTACTCCAATATAAATATTATCAATATCATTAACCTCAGCATACCCCGATGCGTATGAAAGGAATACAATATTTCTGCTTGGAACGTACGTGATAGGGATTCCAGAAGAGATAGATTCAACATCTCTACTTTGTGGAACATCAATATTCTCAGTTAATGCAGATCCACCGTAAAATTCAATTTTAAAAATTTTATGTGAAGAGCAATTAAAGTACTTTGCTTGCCATCTAGCATATTGCAACTCAACTCCGTGTCTCTGTCCATAATCAAAAGATATAGCGTGTATATCAAAATTGTCTTTTTTACAAATAGACAATAAAACAGATGAATCTAGACCACCACTCAAAAGAACCAAAGCTTTATTTGATTTTTCAGTCATTTAAGAATTATAATGTTTAACAAAATAATGAAAATGGAAGAATTAAAAAAAAAATTACAAAAAAGAATCTATGATCTAGGTTTCGATGTTATAGGTTTTTCAAAACCATATGTAGAAAAAAAAACAAGAAGAAAATATTTAGAGTTTTTAGATAATAATTTTCATGGGGACATGAAATGGTTGGAAAGACACTACCAAAAAAAAATTAACCCGAGAAAAATTTGGGATAAAGTTGAAACTATCTTAGTTGTTGGATTAAATTATGCACCTAAAAATAACCCAATATCAAATAACTTGTATAAAAATCAAGCTAATATTAGTGTGTATGCTTGCAATCATGATTATCATACTATCATTAAAGAAAAATTAAAAAAAATCCAATTATGGTTAAAAAATGATCAAAATATTGATTCAAAATATTTTGTAGATTCATCACCAATTCTTGAGAAATATTTCGCAGAAAAAGCTAATTTAGGATGGCAGGGAAAACATACCAACATTGTCTCAAAAAAGTTTGGGTCATGGTTATTTCTAGCAGAATTATTTTTACCTATAAAAATTCATGATTTTCATAATAAAATTGAAGGTTGTGGCTCGTGTACAAAATGTTTAGATGATTGTCCTACAAATGCATTAGAAAATAATCAAATTGATTCTAAAAAGTGCATATCTTATTTAACTATTGAGTACAGGGGACCCATTCCGAGAAGTTTGAGGAAAAAAATTGGAAACAAGGTTTATGGATGTGATGATTGTCTATCTGTATGCCCATGGAATAAATTTTCAATTGAAACTAATGAACAGAAACTTATGTCTGTTAATAGTAATAAAAGTCTTTCATTTTTTCTCAACTTTAATGAAGAGACCTTTAAAAAATTTTTTTACAATTCTCCAATCAAAAGAATTGGTTGGATAAGGTTTTTAAGAAACATTATTATAGCAAGTGGCAATAGTAATGACAAAAAGTTAACTAAATATTTATATAAGTATCTTTATCATGAAAATTCAATAATAAGAGGTTCATGTATATGGTCTTTATTTGAACTAGAAAATAAAATTAAATATAAAAAAATAAAAGAAGATATTTTAAAAAAAGAAAAGAATAATTATGTTCTTTATGAATTAAATTCACTTTGATAATTTTTTCAATCCAATTAGTAAGTTTTCTATAATTCCCTCATCAGAGGAAGAATGACCTGCCGTATTGACAAAAATTATCTTAGAAGATTTCCATCTTTTATGAAGATTATAAGCGTTAACGGGAGGACAAATTAAATCATATCTCCCTTGTACAATGTATGATGGAACGTTAGATATTTTATGAATATTATTTAAAATTTCATTATTTTCCATAAAGAATCTATTCCTAATGTAATAAAGCTCCATAAAAGGAGAATTTGGCAAATTTTCTCTAGCTAGAATCTCTGATTTACTGCTAAGATTATGTTCTTTTGGATTTAATTGAGATAAGATTCTCTCATAATCGTGCCAGATCCAAGAATGTAATTTTGAATTTTTCTTAAAAATTTGATCATAATATGAATCAATTATTTCTTCACCATTTGATAAATTCCTGAAAGTTTCAAACAAATTTGGTGCAAAGGTTTTAGGACCTTCAATAAAAGCCCAATCTATTTCTTCATTCGTACCAAGAAAGACAGATCTTAGTAAAACACCTATCAAATTTTTTGGATATTTTATTGCATATTTAATTGCCAAAGTTGCTCCCCATGACCCCCCAACAATTATAAACTTTTTAATTTTTAAAAAATCTTTAATCTTATTGATGTCATTAACTAAATTTTCAGTATTATTTCCATCCAAAGACCTATAGGGCTTGCTCTTTCCACATCCTCTTTGGTCAAAAATTACAGATTTATAAATATTTGGGTCGAATAATGAGTGATGCTCACTTCTGCAGTGTCCACCAGGACCTCCATGGATAAAAATTACTGGAATACCATCTTTTTTTCCACTTACCTCGGTATAAATCTTATTGTTATCTCCAACATCTATGTTATACATTTCAGGTAAGGAGCGATGAATAAATAATTTTTTTATCATAGATATATAATATAATGGAAAAGTTTAATAATTTAAACGAGCTTATAGTAGCATTACTTTTGTGGATAACAACTAATACTGAATACAAGGAACCAAAAAAGTTTCCACAAATCATTTTTATGGAACAAAACGAATTATCTGAACTAGCTTGTGGACGAAAATGTGAGATTTTTGCTTTAACTCCAGAAAATCCAAAATATACTATTTTTCTTTCAAGTGAACTATCTCCTCTAACTAATGTTTGCGATAGAGGTATTTTAATGCATGAGCTTATTCATATATTACAAGATGACCAAGGTGTTTTTATAGATTATGAAAATAAAACAAAAAAACACTTAAGAGAAATGGATGCATTGGTAAATCATAATATCTATCTTAGTCAGTATGGCAAAAAAATCTTATATAGCAATGGTTTTGCAGCGAAGTTCAAAACTCAATCCAAAAACAACCTTTATTGTTGATTAATTTTTGAAATCATTTCATCATAATCAATATAGCCAAAAATTATTTCATTTCCAATTATAAAAGCCGGAGTACCTCGCAAATTTAGGCTATTTGCCAATTGAACGTCTTTTTCAAGCTTACTTTGAATATTACTGTCGTTAAGTCTTTTATCAATTGAACTTTTAATAATATTTTCTTTTTTTAAAAAATTATCAATATCTTTATCTTTAATGTTACCCTTAAATCTTATGGCCCAATTATGAAATTTTTTAAATTTCTCGTTATCTATTTCAGACAAAATTAGAGCATATTTTGCCAACTTCACAGAGTTATCAGATAGAATTGGAAAATTTTTATATATGATTTTAATATTTTTATTTTGATCAAGTAGCTTTTTAATATCATTATGAGCTCTTTTACAATAAGAACAGTTATAATCAAAGAACTCAACTATTACTTTCTCAGAGGATAAATTACCTTGATATAATTTGTTATTTGTTTCAAAGATTTGTAATTTTAAATTCTCAATTTTATTTTTATTCTCTACTTTTTTCTCATCTTCTTTTTTCTTTTCATAATTTTTTAACGATTCAATTATTATTTCTGGGTTTTTAAGTATGTAATTTTTAATTTGATTATCTATATCATTGGCAATTGTGACTTCACAAATAAATAAAAATAGCAAAAAAATTAAATTCTTATTAAAAAAATACATATTGCACATAACCACTATGGTGCGAGCGGTGGGACTTGAACCCACAAGGGTGTTACCACCCGCAGGATTTTAAGTCCTGTCTGTTTACCAATTTCA
>MDTB01154756.1_pt1 | contig 18354 bp, 18 predicted proteins | sample 811161 | NCBI WGS metagenome assembly MDTB01 (sample SAMN05326650, study PRJNA326480) | marine metagenome | isolation source: seawater | place: Mediterranean Sea | collected 2009
CCACCACGTTGATAGGCTGGGTGTGGAAGTGCGGTAACGCATGTAGCTGACCAGTACTAATAGCTTAATTGGCTTGATTTATGCACTGAAAAAAATTTTTAAGGATATATATTGTTCGCATTTAATTCTAATGAAAATTCTAGGTACTAATTATTTGAGCGAAGCCTCTGTAAGTCTTTGTAGATAACGGAAAAATTAAATTTAATTAGTCAGGAAAGAAATAATAGGACTAAAAATTGGTATAATACTTATCTTTATTCTAATATTGCTATAGATCCAGTAGTTTCAAGGTACATAATTATTTTATTATCGTCTAAAATCGCTATATCTCTCACTCTTTCTTTCAGGGGAAGAAAAGATTTATAAAAAATATTTTTTTTGCTAAATGAATATCCGATAAGATGAAGACCCATGTTTCCCTCTCTTCCTGTTTTTCCGAGTGAGCTTACAAGAATGTTTGAGTTTAATTTTTTTTGAAGATCATCACTTAAAAATACTAATTCATTGATACCAATCGAGGGAACAAAATAAATTAAAGGTTCTATAAAACCATGTTTTTCATGTGACTTAAGCAAAGGATATTTTTCATATCTTTTTAGGTTGCTCTTATCATTTTTTCCACCATAGTGCTCACCATAAGAAGCTTGCGGCCACCCATAATTTGAATTATTTAAATTATCATTACCTATTTTCACTAAATTTAGTTCGTCACCACCTTGTGGTCCATGCTCAGTGGCTAGTATTACCTTTTGATCATTTAAATAAACTAAACCATGTGAGTTCCTATGACCTTTGCTTAAAATTTCAAATTTTTTTGTATAGATATTTATTTTAATTATTTTTCCAAAAATATTGTCATCTTTTTGCGCTAAAGATCTATTTCTATATTCCCCATGAGTAAAAATAATATTTTTATTATCTAATGGAAACATTTTTCCACCAGATTGAAGTTTTTCAAAGTCTTCATTTTCATCATTATTTGATACACAAAATTCATCTAAAAAAAAAATTTGAAATCTCAAAAAATTAAAATCTAGATCACTTTTTATAATTGACGTATTGTAGCAATTATTTTTCACTTGTTCCTGGTATGATAAATATATTTTATTTTGAAAAACCATTATTCCTTTTATCCCCCACCCATCGTTCGTTTCAAAAACTTTTTTATTTTTAATAATATTTTGAATATTACTTTGGATTATTTTTCCCTGGAAGTTTTCTTGATTTAAATCAAATTTATTAAAATAAAAAATAATACCATCGGCAGATACAGCTAAAATCCTATCAGCAATAGGCTCCAAATAAACAGATGATGCAGAATTTGGATACTTTGGATTTCCTAATAATTCTTGATAAAATTTTTTTAAGATAAATTTTTGGTTGTTTAAAGTAATTTCTTCTTTAGATGATTTTATAAAAGGTATGCCCACATAATTAATCAAATTATTGTGTTTTTTTAATAATCCATCGTAATTTTCACTTAATTCATTGAAATTATTTTCCAAAATATTAATATCATTTTTAAGCGTTGATATTTTTTTATTACTTAAAATGAAACTTATTAAAGCTAAAAATGATATAAAAATTAAAATTAAGCAAAAAATTTTGTTTTTATTAGTCATAAATAATTAAATCATAAAAATAGTATTATAAATTTATGAAAAATAACATGATAAATTATTTTGATACAAATCAAATCAAAAATTTCTTTTCAATAAAGAATGTCGGAAAAAATGTTTTCATAAAAAACAATTGTTCTATAGAGAATCCAAAAAAAATATCTATCGGAGACAATGTAAGAATTGACGATTTTTGTGTATTTTCAGGAAAATCAAAAATATCTATAGGATCAAACGTTCATATAGGTCCTTATAGTTTTTTTAATTCTAGCGACAAAATAACATTAGAAGATTATGTATCTTTATCAAATTACGTAGCTATTTTTACTGGTACAGAAGATATTGACGGTGGTTTTTTTGCAAACCCAACTTTAGACGAAAAATATAGAAATCCAAGCAAAGGAAAAATCGTGATAAGAAAATATTCTTGGATTGGGCCAAAATGTACTATTCTTCCAAATACAACTCTCAACCGTGGTGTTGCGGTTCTTGGACATTCTTTGGTATCAAAATCCTTGCCTTCTTGGAAAATCTTTTATGGCAACCCAATTAAATTTCTTAAAAACAGAAAAAAAAATATAATCAAAATTACAAAACAATATGAAAAATCATTTAATGTTAATAAAAAAAAATCCTAAAGTCTTAGATATAATTAAATTAACTATTAAAGAATTTAACAAAAACTACAAAGGGATTTGCAAAATAGCAATCGTTAGCGATGGCTTTGAATTAAAAAATTTTGACTCACTTGATGTGGCAAATTTTACTTCATTATTAACTACGCACTTAGAAAAAAAAATAAAAAAAAAAATTTATATTAATCCATATTTGAATCTGACTTCACAAAAAAAAATTAAATTTTCTAATTTTATAAAAAATAATATTAAATTATGAAAAACAATCTTGGTTATCATTTTATTGCAAAGAAAAATGATGGAAATTTTATATATGAAATAGAAACAAAAAAATCAATAACGTATGGTGAATTAAAAAAGAGAATAAAAATTTACCAAAATAAAAAAATTTTAAAAAAAGCAAAAAAAATATCTATTATTTTAGAAAATAGTATTGAGTATGTTGAATTTTTTACTCTGTCTCAAATTATGGATTTTATCTTTCATCCAATTCCATATTACACTAGCCCTGTTGAGATTACAAATTTGTTAAATTATTTTGATCCAGATTTAGTTATCACTGATAGAAAAGATTTAACTTATAATAACAAAAAAATATACAAACCTGCTCAAATTTATAACTCAGATGATATTTCTAATGATAATCGTGTTTTGTCTAAAAATTTCAATAGACCGGCCACTATGTATAACTCATCAGGGACTACAGGCAAACCAAAAGGTATTCTTTATTCCTATAGTAATATTTATAATTTAGCTAAAGGTATTTCACATGATTTCAATTTCTCAAAAAAAGATAAACATTTAATTATATTGCCTCTAGGACATACCGCTTCTTTAAATTATAATTTACTTCCGACATTATATTGTGGATCAACATTGTATATCTCTAAAGGATTTAGCAATATTGGAAAAAATTTTTTTAAAATTTTAAATAAATTTCAAATCACTTATACCCAAATTGTACCAACAATAGTTTTCCACGTTAACAAACTTGAAATTAAATTAAAATCGATACCAAAGAAAATTAGATTTATAGGATGTGGTTCATCTTATTTGCCAATTGAATCTCAAATTGAATTTATGAAAAAATATAAAATAAAAGTAACAAATTTGTATGGTCTTTCAGAAACTGGCCCTTCGCATTTTGATGATCCAAGTAAAAAGAGATGGAAGCCAGGTAGCATAGGACTTCCCTTAAAGTGCAATAAATGCAAACTTTCAAAAGATAAAGAAATAATGATAAAAGGCAAAACAGTGTTTGTGGGATATTATAAAAATAAAAAAGAATTTAACAAAGTAGTTAAAAACGGTTGGTTTTACACCGGGGATTATGGCTATAAAAAAAAAAGACAATATTACTTTTTAGATAGAAAAAAGGACATAATTATAAAAGGGGGGATTAACATATTTCCTTCCGAAATAGAAAATGTTGTATATGGTTGTGAAAATGTTAAAGAGTGTGTAGTTTTTCCAAAAATCAATAATATTGGTGAAGAAGAAATTGGGGTAGCTGTTGTAAAAAAGTTAAATAAAATTAACAATAATAAGATTAAAAAAAATATAATGGAATTGTGTATAAAGAACTTATCTAAACATAAAATTCCAAATTATATTTATATAGTTAAACAAATTCCCAAAACTCCTTCGAATAAATTATTAAGACGAAAAATTAGAGAAGCGTTTAATTAAAAATTATTATGAAAAAATCATCAGGGTTGAATGGATTTGGAAGATTTAGTCTTCACTTTTTTAAGCAGTGGCTAGATAAATATGAAAAATCTAATTTTACTATCGATTATATTAATGATGAAAAATTATCTATTAAAGAAATTTTAAAAATATTAATGTCAGACTATAAAATATCTTTTAAAGATTATAAATTCTCAGAAAAAAAAAAATATATAATTGTTAGCTTTAGAAAAAAAATTATAAAAATTTTGGTTACAAAAAATAAATCCCACAATATCTCTTGGATTGGAGAGCCAGAGATCTTTTTTGAATGTTCTGGTTTAAATACCTCTAAAGCAAAAAGTAAAAAATTTTTAAAAAAAAAAACCAAATTTATTCTAATTTCAGCAACATCATATGACTGCGATCGAACAATTATAAATGGATTTAATGACACAATTCTTAACAACAAAGACAGAATTATTTCTTACGGATCTTGTACAGTAAATGCATTTACAGTTCTAGCAAATGAATTGAATAAAAAATTTAAAATTCTTAAATCGGATGTGAATATAATTCATAACTTACCAAGATATAAAATTTTAAAAAATAAAACATTAATTAGGAAAGATTGCACTTTAGAAAGAATGGGTCCAAAACTACTAAATTTTTTAAATTCTAATAACTTTAATGTAAATTATACAATGGTACCTTTTGATGGCATTTCAATAATGGATTTCCACTTTGTAACAAAAAAAAAAATAAATAAAAATGAATTTTTAAAATTCATAAAGAGAAATTTAAAAAATAAATATTACAGTCTAAGTTCAAAAGATAAAGGACCTAATTATTATAATTTGAAAAATTGTAATGCAATATTGATTAAAGACTCTTTTAGATTTAAAAATTATGACACTTATTTTCAAACTTATTTTGATAATGAAAACTCTGCTTTTCAGTATTATAATGTAGCTTTTAAAATTTTAAACAAACATAAATAATAATTATATAACTAATTAATTAACTAATTTAATATGTCTAAATAAATTTAAAATTTTATGATTAATAAATTTTATAAAAAAAACGGTTACTACCTAAAAAAGTTTTCAAACGCAAGCTTAATTTCTAAAATTGAAAAAATAATTTCAAAAAATTTTAATAATTCTACAAGGTATTATTCAAATTTACCAATTTCAAAATTCCACAAAATCACAGTTAAATGTCAAAATCAGTTAAACAAAATAAATATACAAAAAATATTTGGTAAAAGTGAGAGCGTATTTTTAAAAAAACAGTTTCGAGGTAACGAATTACTTTATTCATCTTTCATTACCTTAAGAGCCGTAAGACCTATAAAGAATAAAAACGATTTAAAAGAGCCTTTAGGCTGGCATAGAGAAACGTTTTATGGAAATAAAAAACACATTAAGCATGCAATTAATTTCTGGATGCCAGTACTCAATTACTCACGCAATATAGGTTTACAAGTAATTCCAGAATCTCACCTTATTGATGATAGAAAAATAAAAAGAATTAATATGAAAACTGGATACAATAAAGTTAAAAAATTTTCCGATAGTCATAAACTTGGTTTTCCATATGCCCCCAAAAAAATTATATCTGGAGTTGACCTCAGAAAAGCAAAAAAAGTAAACGTCCCAAAAAAAAGTTTCATGATTTTTTCTCAATATTTAATTCATGGTAATGGACAAAATTTTTCAAATAAAATTCGTTTTGCAATAAACTTCAGCTTTCTTCCAAAAGATAAATTAGGTGAAAATAAATTAATTGATAAAAGAAAGTATAATTATAAAAAGAATAACTCGAACAAGTTGTATATATCTGTTTAGACTTATTTAAGAAACCATTTATTTTTTTTTAAAAAACTTTCAGAAATTACAGCTATGTGTTTTTTGTGAAGAGTATTTTCAGATAAATTCAAAGGAGGGTTATTTATGTAATTTGTCCTAAATTTTTTTAGGAATTCTTTACTTAAATTTACATATTTAAAATACTCTTTAGATTTATATCTAAAAATTATAAATTCTTTAATTATATCAACTAATTCCTCACTAGTATTATCATGCAAAATAACATTCCTATTATTGAGTTCATGAGAATCTGCAATGTATGCTAAATTTTCATTAAATATCTCGTTTAAATTTAAATATTTACCTCTCTTTTTACAAAAATATTTTTTAAACGACAACATCGAATTTCCAATATATGTGGGCAAATAACCGATTGGTGCCATTGACACAATTAAAATTGGTTTTTTAAAAATTCTAGGCACACTATCAAAACCATAACCAGTTGAAATAAAAAATTCACATTGATTACATAAGAAGAAATCCATAGATTCACTAGCAAATTTAGATTTGGTGTAATCTATAAATAATGGGTTTGTAATAGGTAATATTTTTTCTGACGTTTTATTCATTTTAATTACGTAAAAACCTTGACTATTTAAAAATTTTATCAATTTTATAAAATTTTCAGGTTTAGTATCTCTGTAGTTATGTTTTTTATATGATTTACTTGGAAATGTTTTTTTCAAATATTGTTCATCCCTAATTCCTAGACATACGAATTTTTTACTTTTGTCTATTCCCATCTTTTTTAAGTTATTAAAACCTACAGCTAGATCTTTTTCTGGTATTTTTAATATAGTTTTGTTTCTATATATAAGTTTATCAAGATCACGATCTAAATATTTTGCAAGTCTTAAGTCATCTTTTTGAAAACTAAAAAAATTTAGAAAAAAATTTATCCTAAATCCCAAAACCCAAGGAATAAAAAAAATTTTTTTTCTGATAAGATTATAAAAATATAAATTTGAAACCTTATTTGAATTATAAAATACATGAAATTCTAGTTTTTTTTTATTTTTCTTTCTCTCATGCAAATAAAGACAAGCTTCCATCACATAGTGACCAATCCTCTCACTATGCAAACATTTAAGCCTTATCTTAATGAAAAATGAAATTATTTTTATAAATAAAAATAAAACAAATGATAACACCCAATAAAAGTAATTAATTAGTTTCATTAAAGTTTTTTAGATAAATATATATATTTTACCAGTATTTAAATAAATATGTTAAATTTATGATCAAAGACAATATTAATTTTATAATTTAATAACTTTAGGCTTTTATAAATTTTTTAATAAAACTTGAGTATTGCATTCCACGTCCCCACCATTTTTTGAAATTTTTAAATAGATTTTTGTTGTCACCTTTAATAAATTTAGGTAAATCTTCAATATAGCATTCTATTGATTTTTTTGTTACATCAAATTCTCTTGGAAGTAAATTTTTTAATTGATTAAGCGTAATTAAGAATTTTTTAATATTTTTATAGCTATTATCTTTAATAATTTCGTTGTGTATTTTAATAAGTTTACGACATAGTCCGTCTATATTATTAATATTTTTTAAAAAATCTTTGTTCTTGGTTAAATTTTTAAAACTAACTCTATAATCAATTAAAAATATAGAATTTTTTTTGTATTGTTTTATCAAAAGATTATTTGAGTGATCTTGGTTTTTTTTAACATGTTTGTGCCAAACATCATCAATTAAGAATTTTGGTTGACTGTTATAAAAATAAAATTCTTTTTTTAAACAGTCCAATGTATTTAATAAATCAAAGTCATACTTATTTTTATACGAGTGTTCGCTTAATATTACGTCTGAAACCCAATCTTCCACTGGCCTAGTAAATGCCTTCAGTGTTTTTAAATGTGATTTAAAGATTTTTGATAATTTAATTAATCTTTCATTGAATTCTGGAATAGTATTATATATTTTTATTCTCATAAGCCTTCTACAAACCTCAGGCAATAATGATAACGGAGAATGTGTTGTAGTAATTAATATCCCACCCTTTTTAAGGGAATTAGAAACTATTTTTAGCATTTTTTCAGGATGAATTTGATTAGGCACTGTACCCTCAATTATTACAACGTCATATTTTTTTTTTGATTTAAATTTAAATATATTTGTCTTATAGATCTTAATTACCTTTGAATTGAATTTTTTATTAATAATTTTATTTTTTATTTCCTTAATACTTGTTATTGAACCATCAACAAATGTATAGCTACTGGGTTGAAAAAAACTTGTTGCTGTTGCGTTCCAGCCTCCTCCTGGACCAAATTCAATTACATCTTTATTTTTAATAAATGTTAATGGTAAACCAAGATTTGAGTAAAGTTGATTTCTTTGGTTTAAAAAATTCTTGAAATCATTTAAGTTTTGCGATGTTGGAATTATGTTATATTTGTTATAAAAATCTATAAATGGGTTTCTCATTATAATAATTAGTATTAACTATTTAAGTTAATTATTTCTAAACTAGAATTTTTTATGTTCAAAGAAAAAAATACCTACAATCTACTCAAAGAGTATATTGATAAAAGTAGCTAGACAACAGCTGAAAGCATCTAAGCGGGAAACTCACCTCAAAACCAGTACTAATAGCTCAATTGGCTTGATTTATGCAATGAAAAAAATTTTTATTAAATCTCATAAAAATAAAGAATTGTTACGTAAATTAAGAATTTTAATATACTTATTTGAAAAATTAAGATAATGCAAATAATTCAAATTCAAAAAAGGAACACAATGTTCAGCATATTTCAGAAATATAAATCTTTAACTAAGTAATATAAAATAATAATGGAAAATATTAACAAACAAAAAAGTTTATCAAATATTTCTAAAATATGTTTAGATATAAAAAAAAGAAAAAAAAAAATTATTTTGTGTCATGGAGTATTCGATTTATTTCATATAGGACATGTAAAATACCTTAGTCATGCGAGAAAATATGCAGATTATTTAATCGTTTCTATTACAACAGATAGATTTGTTAACAAAGGTTTTGGTAGACCAATTTTTAATCAAAATCAAAGGGCGGAGTTATTATCATCGCTAAGTTATGTAGATTATGTCGTTTTAAGTGATAACCTTACTGCCATAGAAGTAATTGCTTCAATCAAGCCTGATTATTATGCAAAAGGAACTGAATATAAAAATTTTAAAAAAGACTTAACAAAAAATATTGTTAAAGAAATAAAATGTTTAAAGAAAAATAAAGGAAAGATTATTTATATTGATGAACCAACTTTTAGTTCTTCAAGTCTAATCAATAATAGCAAATATTTTTATAACATTGAGCAAAAAAATTTTTTAAAAAAATTGAAGTCTAAATATTCTTTTGAAAAAATAATTAAATATATTGATAAACTTTATAATGTGAAAACAATGGTAATAGGTGAAACTATTATAGATGAGTATGTGTATTCTAGACCACTAGGTAAATCAGGTAAAGAACCTTATTTAGCATTTAATGAAATAGGAAAAAAATTATTTTTAGGTGGAGCTGCGGCGGTCACAAAGCAGTTAAATGAATTTGTTAAAAACATGTATTTTGTTTCTATGATAGGTAAAAAAAAAGAATATTTTCAATTTATAAAAAAAAATATTCCCAAAAAACTAAAAAGTTATTTTTTAAATAGAAAATTTAGTAGCACAATATTAAAAAAAAGATATGTAGACGAAATATCAAATAATAAGGTATTCGGATCTTATTTGATAAATACTGATGATATAACTCACAATGAAGAATTAGATGTAATTAAAAATATTAAGAAAAATATCAATAAAATAGACTTAATTCTTGTATCTGATTATGGTCATGGATTTATTACAAACAAAATATCTAACTTTATTTCATCATCAAAAAAATTTTTGGCTTTGAATGCCCAAGTTAATGCAGCGAACATTGGCTTTCATACATTAAAAAAATACAAAAAAATAAATGCATTAATAATTAATGAAACTGAATTACGACATGAACTTAGAAATAAACATCAGCAAACAGATATACTCGCAAAAAAACTAATATCAAAAAATAAAATAGATAATCTTGTAGTAACATCTGGAATGACTGGTTCAATAATACTTTCAAAAAATAAAAATATTGTTCGCTGCCCTGCATTTGCCCGAGATGTTATAGACAAAGTGGGAGCAGGTGATTCAATGTTATCAATTATATCCATATGTTTAAAATGTAAAATACCAAATGACTTAACTATTTTTTTAGCATCTTTAATGGCCGCATACTCTGTAGAAAATGTTGCTAACGAAAAAGTTGTAAATAAAACTGAACTTTTAAGAACCATAGAGTTTATGTATAAATGATGTCAAATTAATTCTGTTATGAAAAATAAAAAAAAAAATAATCTATATAAAAAACTCCAAAAAAAATTTGGTGTTGAAAAACTTGGTTTAATGTCTGGAAAAAGATGGAGAGAAGATCCAAAGGGATTATTATTTAGTTTATCAAGATACAAATTTGTTTCAAAATTACTGCATGGCAAGAATGAAGTTTTGGAAATTGGGTGCGGAGATGGATGGTATTCTAGAATAGTTAAACAATCTGTAAAAAATCTAACTATTTCAGATGTTGATGAAGTTTTTTTAAACTCAGCAAAATCTAGAGAAAAAAATTGGAACTTTAAATACTTAAATCATAATATGCTCGAAGGTCCAACAAAAAAAAAATACGATGCAATTTATTTACTTGATGTTTTTGAGCATATTAAAAAAAAAAACGAGAATGTCTTCTTGAAAAATTTAGGTAAATCTTTAAATAGCAGTGGAGTATTGATAACAGGCACACCTTCATTAGAATTTCAGAAATATGTGAAAAATCCTGATCCAACACATTATAACTGCAAAACAAAAGCACAACTAGAAAAGTCTTTACTTAAATATTTCAAAAATGTTTTTATATTTTCAATGAACGACGAGTTAGTACATACAGGTTATGAAAAAATGTCTAATTATTTTATAACTTTGTGTACTAATAAAAAGTATTAGTTGAACAATTTTTTTTTATTTTTTTTAAATTGCACAAATATAAATATGTTTCAACTTTATTATGTCCTATTCTTCTTGAGTGTAGTACTTTAGCTTTGATCTTTATAAAAAAAGAAACTAATTTAATTATTTAAAATGAAAAAAATGTTATTATTCAACATATGTAATTAATAAGTTTCATTAAAAGTTTATTTAGATAAATATGTTCTAATTATCAAGTTTTAAATATATATTATGTATATGATTAAGGATACCAAGGGAAAATCTTTAGCTTTTTTTCTCGAAAAAAATAAAAATAAAATTCTTACTTCTAAACAATTAAATAAAATTAAAAACATTTCGATTAAAAAAAAAAAGGACATAAGAATTTGTCTTCATAATAGTAAATTAAAGGGTCCACAAATAATGTTTATTTCAAAATACAGAAATCAAAATGACAAAAAAAAATACTATAAACACAACCAGAATAAAATGTTTCTAATTTTGGATGGTAAATTAGTTCTTAATAACAAAAAAAAAAATTTTGAATTAACAAAAAATAAAAATATTTGTTTTTTTGTCATGAAAAAAAATATCTTATCTACTTTTAGTAAAAGTAAAATATCTCTTTACCTAGAAGTCATATTTAAAAAATAAAATTCCACAATGAATTTGATAATTTCTTTTTTTTGTTATATTACTTACGTGTGAACTATCTCGTTAATACATTCTCAAAATTTAATAAAATTAAAATAAAAGATGCAAAAGGAATATATCTTTACAGCTCATCAAATAAAAAATATACTGATTTGACAGGGGGCGTAACTGGTCACGCAATACTTGGCTGGGGCGAAAAGAAAATTATTAATGCAATAAATAAACAAGCAAAAAAATATTGTCATATTGACTATAAATTTTTCGAAGATCAAAATAGAATCGATTTATCGAAACTGTTATTAAAAAATAGAAAAAATAAATTAAATAAAGTTTTTTTTGTAGGATCATCAGGTGCAGAAGCTTGCGAAGCCGCAATTAAAATGAGTTATCAATATTTCTATTCTAAGGGTTTGAAAAATAAATGTAAATTTATTTCACGCAAACAATCTTACCACGGTTGTACTGGAGACGTTTTATCATTAGGAGATAGGCCAAATCTAAGATTCTATAAAAAAATATTAAATAAAAATTCTTATAAAATTTCTGAGTGTAATATTTATAGAAATAAATTAGCAAATGAAAGTGAAGACGAATATGCCAGCAGATGTGCGAATGAACTAGAAAAAAAAATTTTGTCAGTCGGTGAGGAAAATATTTGCGCGTTTGTTGCCGAAACAATGACTGGAGGATTGGTAGGTGACGTACCACCACCAACAAGCTATTGGAAAAAAATAAGTAATATTTGTAAAAAATACAATATACATTTAATACTCGATGAGGTTTGGTGTGGTACAGGAGTTACAGGCAAATCATTCTGCATTGACTGGGATGGCATAACTCCCGATTTTGTTTTTATTAGTAAAACTTTATCTGCAGGTTATGGTGCACTTAGTGCGGTTATTACAAAAAACAGTATTATTAATCAAATTCATTCAAAAATGAGTCAGATCCACTATTCAAATACTCATCAAGGATATAGCCTTTCAGTATCAGCAGCTCTTGAAGTTCAAAAAATTATTCAAAATAAAAAGTTCTTAAAAGAGGTGAATGAAAAAGGAATTTATTTAAGAAATTTAATTGGAAAAGAATTTGTCAATAGCCCATTTTTTTTAAATGTAAGAGGACGAGGACTAAGAAATTCTTTGGAGTATAAAACAACAAATAACAATGCTTTTGGAACCTTACTTAAGCATGAAATGCTAAAAAAAAATGTTTTTATTGATGCAAAGTGGCATAGAATATGTTTTTGTTTTTCATTAAAGATATCGTATAAGGAAATTGAAAATAATCTTGAAAAAATATTTGATACATTTAATTCAATTGAAAAAAATTGGAATAAATACAAAAAAAAAATAGTCAATCAAAAATCGTTTTAGTCTAATGAAAATTTATCAAAAAAGATGAAAGTACTAGTTACAGGTGGAGCTGGTTTTATCGGAAGCCATTTGGTAGAAAAATTAGTTAACTTGAATTTTAAAGTAACTGTAATTGACGATTTATCTACTGGAAAACTAAAAAATTTATCAAGTGTAATTAATAATATCAGTTTAATAAAAAAATCTATTTGTAACTTAAAAGATATTAAAAAGGCATTTTACAAACAGGACGTTGTTGTACACCTTGCGGCTTTAGCAGATATAGTCCCAAGTATTGAAAATCCAAAAAAATATTTTGAAGCAAATGTTATTGGGTCTCAAAATGTTATGTTATGTTCTATTAAAAACAAAGTTAAGAAAGTTATATATTCAGCTTCATCTTCATGCTATGGAATTCCTAAATCATACCCAACTAATGAGAATGCCGCTTTAGAACCACAATATCCATATGCTTTAACAAAAAAAATGGGTGAAGATTTAATTATGCACTACGGCAGAATATATAATATTAATACAATATCTCTTAGACTATTCAACGTATATGGTCTTAGGGCGAGGTCCAGTAATAATTACGGTGCAATGTTTGGAGTTTTTTTATCTCAAATGTATCATAACAAAAAAGTAACAATAGTTGGAGATGGAAATCAAAAAAGAGATTTTGTTTTTGTTAATGATGTAGTTCACGCAATATATTTATCAATAATAAAAAAAATTGATAATAAAATATTTAATATTGGCTATGGAAAGACGGTTTCAATTAATAAAATTGTCGAAAACTTAAAATATAAAAAGAAAATTTATATACCTAAAAGACCAGGAGAACCAAATATTACACATGCAGATATAAAATTAGCAAAAAAAATTCTTAAGTGGAAACCAAAAATAAATATTAAAATTGGAACACAAATTTTGCTAAAAAATATTAAAATGTGGAAAGATGCTCCTGTATGGTCAAAATATAAGATTAAAAAAGCTACAGATTCGTGGTTTAAGTATTTAAATAAATAAACATTTAAAATAAAATTTAATCAAACAATGAAATCAAAAAAAATTTTTATCACAGGCGGAGCAGGGTATGTTGGAACTGAATTAACCGAGCTGTTATTAAACAAAGGCTATATTGTAACTGTTTACGATCTTTTGATTTATGGAGATAATTTAAAGAAACATAAGAACTTAAAAGTTATTAAGGGCGATATAAGAGATCAGAATAAAATCGAAAACTCAATTTCTGATCATGATACAATAATACACTTAGCCTGTATATCTAATGATCCAAGTTTTGAATTAAATCCCACTTTGGGAAAAGAAATAAATCTTGATTGCTTCGAGCCACTAGTTAGACTTAGTAAAAAAAAAGGTATAAAGAAATTTATATATGCATCCTCATCCTCTGTGTATGGAATAAAAAAAAATGACCATGTTACCGAAGATATGAAATTAGAGCCACTTACAGATTATTCAAAATTTAAGGTTGATTGCGAAAATATTCTTCTTAAATATATGGATAAAAATTTTTTTGTAAATATTCTGAGACCAGCAACAGTATGCGGTTATTCAAAAAGACAAAGATTTGATTTAGTAGTAAATATTCTAACAAACTTAGCATATCACAAAAGAGAAATTACAGTATACGGTGGTAACCAATTAAGACCAAATATTACTATTCAAGATATGATCAGAGCATATAATATTTTACTCGATGATTTAGATCAGGAATATAATGGAAAAATTTATAATGTTGGTTTTGAAAACAAAACCGTAAACAAACTTGCTCTTGATGTTAAATATATAATTGGAGATGATGTAAAAATTAAAAAAGTTTCATCTAATGATAACAGGTCTTATCATATTTCATCAGAAAAATTTTATAGGGATTTCAATTTTAAGCCGGTAAATACAATTCAAAGCTCGATTCTTGAGTTGAAAAAAGCTTTTGAAAAAAATATTTTTGAAAATAGTCTAGGTAATAGTGAATATTTTAATATAAAAAAAATGCAAAATATAAAATTAAAATAAAATGAAATATTCTTCACTTATAAAACAAGCAAAATTACTAAGATTAAAAACATTTGATATGTTCATAAAAAAAGGGGAAGCGCATTTAGGCGGAAGTTTTTCGATGATAGAAATATTAATATCACTTTATGAAAAAATTTTAAAAAAAAATGATAAATTTATATTAAGCAAATCTCATGCATCTTTTCCTCTGTGCTTATTGCTAAGATCAAAAGGAAAAAAAACAAAAATCACAACTCATTTAGAAATAGATGAAAAAAATGGTATTTTTTGTACAACTGGAAGCTTGGGACATGGATTACCTATATCTACAGGAATGGCGTTTGGAAGAAAATTAAAAAAAAAAAACGGTAAAATTTACGTTTTAATGAGCGATGGTGAGTGTCAGGAAGGAACAACTTGGGAAAGTTTATTAATTGCGACAAGACATAAATTAGATAATCTTACAATCATTATAGACTATAATAAAATACAAGCTCTTTCTAAATTAAAAGATGCACTTCCATTAGAAAGTTTATCACAGAAAATAAAGGCCTTCAATTGTGAGTGCGTTTCTATTAAACAAGGTCATTCTTTTGAAAAATTAATTACTGTTTTAAAAAGGAAAAATAAAAAAAATAAACCAAAAGTAATAATAGTTCATACCACCAAAGGAAAAGGGATTAAAGAATTTGAAAATGACCCCATTTGGCACGCTAGAAAAATTGAGTCAAAAGATATTGAAATTGGAAAAAAAAGGTTATCAAAATGAGAAGAGTGTTTGGCAAAGTTTTAAATGAATTAGCTAAAAAAGACAAAAAAATAGTCCTTTTAGTTGGTGATATTGGCTATGGAATATTTGACGATTTTAGAAAAGATAATCCAGATAGATTTTTTAACTTGGGCATTTGTGAGCAGAGTTTGATTGGTGTTGCAGCTGGAATGGCTCTAGAAGGACTTAAGCCATGGGTTTATACAATAACACCTTTTTTAATAGAAAGACCTTTTGAACAAATTAAACTAGACATTGATCAACAAAAAGCCAATGTAAATCTTGTGGGTTTTGCTGATTACCCTAATCTGGGTCCAAGCCATCAAGAAATCAATGCTAAAAAATCCATGAAATTATTTAAAAATATTAGGTCTTTTTTTCCAAAAAACAGCAAAGAAACTGAGAAATTTTTAAAAATTACTTCAAAATTAAATAGACCTACGTTTATGTCCTTAAAAGTTGATAAAAGAATTACTAAAAAGTTTTAATTTAAATAAAATAAAATAAAATAAATATATTTAATGAATTTTTTAAACAAAAAAGAGAAAGAAAAAACAGAAAATTTTATGAGAAAGGGATATTTGATATCTCAAACAGAAAGTAGAAAATCTTTAGCATACATAAGCAATCTAATAAAAAAAATAACTAAACAAATATTAAAAAAAAAAAATATAAATTTAAATAACATTCACAGATATATTTCAGTTAGAGATCTAAATGAATTTAGATTAAAAATTATTCAGAAACTTAATCAGGATAGCAATATAAGATTTCATTATTTCAATTTATCAAGAAATACTCTTTATACACTGGCAGGGAACGAACTTATGATGCAAAAAAATATAAACTTAAGTATACAATTTCCTCAAGATGACAGTTCACTTCTTCCAATACATTCAGACGTATGGTCAGGGGACTCTCCATACGAAATCAATTTGTGGTTACCTTTGGTAAATTGTTATAAGACTAAATCTATGTATATTTTAGAAAATAAAAATATAGAAAATTTCTTAAAAGCAGTAAGATATAAAAAATATAATTCAAGTGACCAGATATTTAATTTGGTAAAAAATAAACTTAAATGGTTGAAAGTAGACTATGGTCAATTTTTAATATTTAACCAAGGTCTACCACATGGGAACGTAGTAAATGAGATTAATGAAACAAGATGGTCGTTAAATTGCAGATTTAAAAGTATTTTTTCTCCATATGGAGATAAAAAAATAGGAGAGTTTTTTTTACCCATTACAACAAGAGCAATGACTGATTCAGGTATGAAATACAAACACCCATTTAATTCTGATGAAACTTAAGGGATATATTTTTAGCAGATTTTTTTTTGGAGAAAGAGTCCCTCAAAATGTTCAAAATATAGTAATAAGAGATTATTGCAAAAAAAAACAAATAAATTTTTTAATGAGCGCGACCGAGTACTCATTTAAAGGAAGCTCATTAATTTTATTAGAGCTTATTAAAAGAATTTTAAACTTTGATGGATTAATATTTTATAGTCTTTTCCAACTTCCAGATGATTTAACTCTTAGAAAAAAAATTTATAAAAAAATTATTGATAATAAAAAGCAAATACATTTTGCTTTAGAAAATATTGTAGGCAAAAAAAAAAGTGATTTTGACTTTATAGAGAGAATTTTTTTAATTAAAAAAAATTCTTTGAATAAAGATAAATCAAAAAACCTTGGAAAGCAAAAGAAATATATTACAAAAAATCATGAAAAGACCAAAAGAAACTACCTTGAAAGAATGTTTAATAATAAAATTATTTGTATGAAAAGAGCAAAAAAATATAGTTTTGATTATTGGGATGGAGATAGAAAGTTTGGATATGGAGGGTATAAATATATACCTAATTATCACAGGGAACTCGCAAAAAAATTAATTAATGATTATAAATTAAATAGCAATTCTAAAGTTTTAGATATTGGTTGTGGAAAAGGTTTTTTACTATATGAAATTAAAAAAATTTTAAAAAATATTAAGTTAGTTGGGCTAGATATTTCAAGCTACGCAATTAGGAAGTCAAAAAAAGAAGTTAAAAAATATTTAAAAACTCACGATATAAATTATGGTCTTAAAAAATTTAATACAAATAGCTTTGATTTGATTTTTTCAATAAACACATTGCATAATATTAAACTTAAAAATATCCCATTCTGTTTAAAAGAAATAGAGAGAGTGGGTAAAGAGAAATTTATTTGTGTTGAATCATACAAAAATGAAAAACAACAGTTTAATTTGCAATGTTGGGCATTAACTGCTGAAACAATTATTGGAGTTGATGATTGGAAATGGTTATTTTTAGAAAATGGGTATACAGGCGAATATGAATTTATTTTCTTTAATTAGCACAAATAATTTAAACAAATTTTTCTTTAATTTTAAAAAAAAAATCTTATAAGTACCTCATATATGAGAGACGAAATTAAATTTCTAAATAATTACTACAATGAATTTATTAATCTTATTAGTCCAGAATTTCATAAACAGACAATAAATTTAAAAAAAGAAATTTTGAAAATTAAAAAAAATAAGAAAAAAATTATAGTTGCTGGTAATGGTGGGAGCGCAGCTATGTCAAGCCACTTTAGCGTAGATCTAACTAAAAACGCAAAAGTGCGATGTATAAATTTTAATGAAGCAGATTTAATTACCTGTTTTTCAAATGACTATGGATATGAGAAGTGGGTTGAAAATGGGGTTAAATATTATTGTGATAAAGGAGATTTACTTATTTTAATATCC
>MDTB01139068.1_pt1 | contig 18346 bp, 22 predicted proteins | sample 811161 | NCBI WGS metagenome assembly MDTB01 (sample SAMN05326650, study PRJNA326480) | marine metagenome | isolation source: seawater | place: Mediterranean Sea | collected 2009
CATAACCAACATCAGCAAACATTTGTAAGCCTACACAAATGCCTAATAAAGGTTTTTTATTTGTTATTGCAAATTCTTTAAGCGTTTCAACTAAACCATTGATACTGTTTAGAGAGTCTACGCAGCTTTTGAATGAACCCTGTCCAGGTAAAACTATTTTATCACTGGATTTAATTTTTTTTATATCTGATGTGACTTCTAAATTAACTTTACCTTTAGCGACCTCTGTAAAAGAGTTAATTACTGAGCTTATATTACCCGATTGGTAGTCAACAATTGTGACGTTCATCAAATTTAAATAGAGCCTTTTGTCGAAGGTATAGAGTTCTTAATTCTTTTATCTATTGCTAAAGCATCCTTTAATGATCTAGCTAATCCCTTGTAACATGACTCAACTTTGTGGTGACTATTGTCACCGTAAATGTTCTCAATATGCAAAGTTATTCCTGCTGATTGCGAAAATGCTTGGAACCACTCTTTAAAAAGTTCAGTATCCATTTCTCCCAATTTTTCAACAGCCAAATCAACTTTCCAAATTAAATAAGGTCTGTTTGATACATCAATAGAGACTCGACTAAGCGTTTCGTCCATTGGGATCATTGTTGAAGCATATCTTGTGATGCCTTTTCGATTGCCTGCAGCTTTTTTAATAGCTTCACCAATAGCTATACCTGTGTCCTCAGTAGTATGATGAAGATCAATATGAGTGTCACCTTTAGCTTTAACCTCTAGGTCTATAAGAGAGTGCTTTGATAACTGCTCTAACATATGATCTAAAAAACCTATACCAGTTTTAATTTTATACTTTCCATTGCCGTCTAAATTGACCGCGACAGTAATACTGGTTTCTTTTGTTTTTCTAGTAATTTTTGCTTTTCTTTTCATAAACTAAGCTGATTTACCTTTGATATATATTTAAATGGTCATTTTATCAATAAATCACTATTGAAGATCTCAAATTAATCTCCACATATAAACTTATGAATACAGCTGAAAAATGGCATGGAACCACGATTGTGTTGCTTAGAAAAAACGGTGAAACCGTGGTGGCTGGAGATGGGCAGGTTAGTCTTGGCAATACAGTTTTAAAAAGCAAAGCTAAAAAAGTTAGAAAGATTGAAAGTAGAGGTGTAATAGCAGGATTTGCTGGATCTACAGCTGACGCTTTAACTTTATTTGAAAGACTTGAGGCAAAACTGGAAAAACATGCGGGAAACCTTCAAAGAGCAGCGGTTGAATTAGCAAAAGATTGGAGAAGTGACAAATTTTTAAGAAGATTAGAAGCATTGATGGCAGTAGCTGACAAAAAACATAGCTTTATAATTTCTGGGACAGGTGATGTTTTAGAGCCAGAAGATGGAATTATCGGAATTGGTTCAGGTGGAAATTACGCATTGGCAGCTGCAAAAGTTTTAATTGAAACAGATTTAAAAGCAGAAGATATTGCTAGAAAATCTATAAAAGTTGCTTCAGACATATGTGTATTTACTAATAACAACGTTACCGTAGAAAAGGTTTAAAATGGTGAAATCAAATAAAGTTACAAATTTAAATATTATAAAAAATAAAATTAAAGAAAATTCAAGGGTAAGTGCTTTGTCACCAAGAGAAATTGTTTCTGAATTAGATAGATATGTTATTGGACAAAAGGAAGCGAAGAAAGCTGTAGCAGTTGCTCTAAGGAATAGATGGAGAAGGCAAGCACTTTCGGATGAAATGAAAGATGAAGTTTTACCAAAAAATATATTAATGATTGGTCCTACAGGGGTGGGGAAAACTGAGATTTCTAGAAGATTATCTAAATTAGCAGAAGCACCATTTATCAAAGTTGAGGCCACTAGATTTACAGAAGTTGGTTACGTAGGAAGAGATGTTGAACAAATAGTGAGAGATTTGATCGAAATTGCAATTGCAATGGAAAAAGAGAAGAGAAGAAAAGAAGTAAAAGCTAAAGCAGAGCTTAAAGCTGAAGATAAAGTATTGGATGCTTTGGTGGGAAATAAAGCTAGTGTTGCAACGAAAGAAAGCTTTAGGAAAAGGTTAAGAGATGGAGATCTTGATGATAATGAAATAGAAATTGAGGTCCAAGATAGCTCATCTGGACTACAAAGTTTTGAAATTCCTGGAATGCCTGGAGGCAATGTAGGGATGGTAAATCTAGGGGACATACTTGGTAAGTCAATGGGAAATAAAAAAGGTAAGAAGAAAAAAATGACTGTAAAAGAATCTCATGATATTTTGGTTGCTCAAGAATCTGATAAGATGATTGAAGAAGATAAGATTATTAAAGAGGCTAAAAAAACTACAGAAGAAAATGGAATAGTTTTTTTAGATGAGATAGATAAAGTTTCAGCAAGAAGCGATAGAGTTGGTGGCGATGTGTCGAGAGAGGGTGTTCAAAGAGATTTATTGCCATTGATTGAAGGGACTACTGTAAGCACAAAACACGGCCCTATTAAAACTGATCACATACTTTTTATTGCTTCAGGGGCTTTTCAACTCGCAAAGCCATCTGATCTTCTTCCAGAACTACAAGGAAGATTACCAATAAGAGTTGAGTTGAGCGCATTAAATGAGGATGATTTTAAAAGAATTTTAAAAGAGCCAGATAATAGCTTAATAAAACAATATAAAGAATTATTAAAAACTGAGAATGTTGAGCTTATATTTACAGATGATGGTATAGACATGTTGGCTAAAATTTCAGCAGAAGTAAATTCATCGGTCGAAAACATAGGGGCAAGAAGACTCCATACTATTATAGAAAAAGTGCTGGATGATATTAGCTTTAATGCGACTGATAAAACTGGTGAAACTGTAACAGTCAATAAAGAATATGTTAACAAAAATTTAGGTAACTTAGTTAAAGATACAGACTTATCAAAATTTATTCTATAATTTTTTTAATTTAATTATCATTGCACCTTCTCCTCCATCTAAATTACTTGCATTGGATATTGAAGAAACATATTTTGATAATTCCAAATTAGATTTAATAAAGTCTGGTACAGAATATTTTAACTTACTTAAATTTTTAGAGACATATATATCATTATCAGTCTTTGAGTGAGTTCCTTTCCCTGTAATTAAAAGTATCTCTTTATAATTATTTTTTGTACAAAAAATTATTAGATCTTCAATTTTTTTATTAGCATCAAGTAATGTATAACCATGAAGATCAAATCGGTACCTGAAAGATTTATAATTATTTTTCTTAACTATACTGTCTTTATCAATTACGTCTGTTGGGTTTTTGATATAGTTTTTCCAAGTATCTAAATCTTCTTTAGATATATCTTTTTTTTTAATCACTTAGTGACAATTTCAGATAAGTACCAATTTGGTCCTTTTTTTATTATATTTCTTGTAAACTTCCAGTAATCAATAACTTTTTTAATTTTGTCAGGATTGCCTTCGATTATTTTATCCTCTTTATCTTTCTTTACTGAAATTACCTCAGATACAAATTTTACAGAAGCAAACAATTCATTTCTAATTTTTTCGTATTTCTCAACATTTGACTCTTTAATTCCTATAAACGTAAATTCAGACTTTATATTATCTTTATTTCTAGCGTCTATTGCTTGTTTAAAATTTTCTGCCATATCTGGTGTGAGTAAGGTTTTTAGTTTTTGATAATCCCCCTTGGCAAAAGATGTCAAAATTGTTTCGTAAGCTATCTCCGCTCCTTGAAGGAAGTCTTTCTTTTCTTGCCCCTCTAAAACTTCAAGATCTTGTTTAAAATTTTTTATATTGGTGTTGGAAACATTAAATTTTTTCTCAGCAAAATTAGGATAAATTTTTGTTTCATGACCAGTTTTTCTTCCCAATATATTTCTTAACCTTAAGATTATGAAACCAGCTATCATTCCTAATAATATAATGTCTATGTACCCAAAATTGTTACTCATAGTTGATAAATATACATTAATAATATAATTTTGTATCAGACAAATGAACCCACTTTTATTAGCATTTATCGGGATACCTGCTCTTGAAGTTTTTTTCATGATAAAGATAGGGGGTAAAATTGGTGCTTTAAACACTATATTTTTAATTTTTTTAACTGCAATTATTGGTGTTTATTTTGCAAAATTAGAAGGGTTAAAAACTCTAAGATCTGGAATAATAAGCTCATATCAAAATAAGATTCCCTTGTACGAGATTATATCCGGAGCTTCGATAGGCATTGCCGCGATTTTTCTTATCATACCGGGTTTTTTAACAGACACAATAGGTTTTTTGTTATTGATACCATTAACCAGAAAATTTTTAATTAATTATTTTTTCAAAATTAACAAAGCTAAAAATAAAACAACAAATAATAAAACACTCGATGGAGAGATAGTAGAAAAAAAAAAAGATGACATATAAAATAATTGGTAAATATATTAAAAATTTAGACTTCAAAATACCTAATCCTAAAATTTATTATTCATTATCAAAAGAAATTCCTGATTATAAAATAAATATTGATATTAACAGTAATCAAATTAAAGAAAAGATTATAGAAATTGAGACTTCTTTAAATTTGGTTTCTGAACAAAAGGATGTAACTAAAATAAATACTAAGATAGTATTTGCTACAATAATTGAATTAACTACTCAAAAAGTTGGTAAAGAAGAGTTGGAAAAAATAATTCTTATTGACGTGCCTTCTAATGTTTACTCTGAAATGAGAAAAATATTTTTATTTTTATTTGAAACATCGGGATTTAAAGAAATAAAAATAAAGGAAGATGTTAATTTTGAAGAACTTTATAATAAAAGAAAAAATCAATAAAAATTTTTTTTTAGCTCTGATTTTAAAAATTTTTTATGGTTATTGTGCTCCTCATCTGTGATTTTATAGATAGCTTTATTATACTGGAGTTTTCCTTTTAATTTATCAATTGTGCTATGAGTGGACATAGAAAGATTAAATTTTGGTTCTTTAACATCGAGAAGATTAATATAAGCTTCTCTCAACAATTCACAATCTAAAAGAGCATTATGTTTTGTTCGCTTAGATATATCGATACTGAATCTTTTACATAATGCATCCAAAGAATTAGACGACCCTGGAAATTTATTTCTTGCGACTTCTAAAGAATCTATTACTGTATCCTTATTGATATTTTGTTTTTTAATTGTGCCAAGTTCTCCATTCAAAAAATTTAAATCAAAATTTGCATTATGAATTATTAATTTTTTATCGCTAATAAATTCTAAAAATTCATCGGCTATTTCATTAAATTTCTTGTGTTTGCTTAAAAATTCTCTGGTGAAACCATGAATTTTAAAAGCCTCTTCAGGAACATCTCGTTCAGGATTGATAAATTTATGAAAAATATTATTTGTCGGAATTAGATCTTTAGTTTCAATACAAGCTATCTCAACAATTTTATGCCCATCTTTAAAAGAAAGACCCGTGGTTTCTGTGTCTAGAAAGACTTCATTCATAATGCTTTATTATATTTAAAAGCTTTTTTTTTAAAATAGATAATGACTCATTATTAACAACTATATGATCACAATATTTAAGTTTTTCACTATCTTTGATTTGCTTTTTGTTGAGGAATTCAAATAGTTTAGTATTTTTTTTGAACTTATGTTTATATCTTTTGAGTCTAAGAGTTTTCTTAGATTTTACGAATATTATTATATCAAAATATCTTGTTAACTTACTCTCTATTAGCAAAGGAATTTCGAGAAAGACAAATTTTTTACTTTTATTTTTCTTAATAAATTTAACCATTTCCTTTCTAACTATCGGATGAATAATTTTCTCCAGTTTTCTCAAAAACATTTTATCTTTTAATACTTTTGCTTTTATTTCAGTTTTAAAATTTTTTTTTTTGTTTATCTTAAGGATTCTGGCAGCTTTTCTCTTAAAATTTACATTTTTATAGATTGTTTTAACTAATTTATCTGCATTAAAAAGTGGTCCTCTTTTATATGATAAAATTTTACTTGCAGTTGTTTTACCTGATGCTAAAGAACCTGTAATACCAATTTTTTTCATTTCAATTTAGAAATTAGTAAGTTAATAAGTTTATCATCTATTTCTGGGTTAATTTTGTTCCATAGATAAAATGATTTTTGTCCTTGATATATGAACATATCTAATCCGTTGAAAGTTTTTATTTTTTTTTCTTTTAGGAACTTTGAAGTACTCGTTTCAAGAGGATTATAGATAGTATCGATAAAAACTAAATTACTTTTGACATTATTGAATTTAAAGTCAAAATCTTTTCCGTTTTTTAATCCTAGGCTAGTAGCATTTATTATAATATCAAATTTTTTTAATTCTTCTTGCAACAGTTCCCAATCTAAAACATTTAAAAAATTAAATTTTTTTTTTAGAAACAAAGACTTTTCATGAGTTCTATTAATAATAGAAATATCTTTAATTCTACATTTCTGAAGTGATAAAATTATAGAGGGAGCAACACCTCCTGAGCCAATTATCAAAGCCTTTTTGTTTTGCGCATGGGAAATTTCCTTCAAATAAGCTGCCTGCATACCGAATACATCGGTGTTTTCTCCAACTAAAGTTCCTTCTTCATTTAAAAAAATAGTATTAACTGAGTTAGTAGATTTTGCGTCATTAATTATCTTATCTACAAAAGCAATAATTTTTTGTTTAAAAGGCAATGTAACATTAATTCCTTCCAATTCTTTATTTCTGATTTTATTCGTAATATCTTCGAGATTTACTTCTTCTGCTTTAAGTAATTTATAGGAGGCGTTAATACTATATTTTTTAAACCAGTATTCATGTAAGATTGGTGATAAAGAATGATCTATTGGATTTCCAACTATTGCGAACACTTTTTTTTTCATATCTTATAATTTTTAATATAATTCATAATCTGTTTTATAGGCAAACCCATAATAGAGTCCTTATCACCTTTAATATATTCAAAAAGAGTTAAACCACCAGCCTCGACTTGGTAAACACCATATCTTAATAAGATATCTGTCTTTATGGTGTCTAAATATTTAATTAATTCCTTTTCTGAAAAATTCTTCATTTTTAATTCTGAAGACTCAGAATGATTCCATATCATTGCTCCATTTTTTGAAATACAAACGGAACTAATTAAGAAATGCTTTGAACCATTAAGTTGCTTTAAAATATCTAATGCTTCAGATCTAGACTTAGGTTTGTTTATCAATTTGTTGCTTAGCGATATAACACTATCGGCACCAAGAACTAGGCGGTCAGGATTTTTATTGCTTACTTTTATAGATTTTATTTCAGCTAAATTTTTTGATATATTTAAAGGTGTTGCTTTTTGTTCTAGTAAAGATTCTTTAATTTGATCTTCGTCTACATTCGAAATTATTACTTCAGAGTCAACCTTATATTTATCTAAAATTTCTTTTCTTACACCACTTTTAGATGCTAAAATTATTTTCATCGATTTTTATTTATTTCAAAAATTTTTAAAATTGATGCTGCTGTTTCTTCAACTGATTTTCTACTTACGTCTATTATTGGCCATTTATACTTATTAAATAGTTTTTTAGATCTACTTACTTCATCTTTTATAAACTCAACATTAGTATATTCTTTGATACTTCTATCATTCATTATTGCTACTCTATTTCTTCTTATGTCTGCTAATCTAGCAGGATCTGCAATAAGGCCGACTACACAAACTTTGTTTTTCTTTGACATTAGATCTTCCGGTATCTTTTGGTCTAAAACTAAAGGTATGTTAATTGTTTTATATCCTCTATTTGCTAAGTAAATTGAAGTTGGCGTTTTACTAGTCCTACTCACACCTAAAAGGATTATATCAGCTTTACTAACATCATTTAATTTTTTTCCGTCATCATGTGACATTGTAAATTGTATAGCTTCTATTCTTTTATAGTAGTCATCATCCAATACGTGTTGAGCGCTAGGTTTATGTATTGCTTTTTGATTTAATAATTTTGAAAAATTTAGAATTAAATTACCTAAAATGCCAAAACAAGGAACATTATTTTTTTCACAAACATTAGAGATATATTTAGCAAGTTTTGTCTCAACTATAGTGTATAAAATAATAACATTTTTAAAATTAAGACTTTCTTTGATAATTTTATCAATTTGTTGTTCCGTTCTTACAAAAGCAAACTCTTTTTTATCATATTCAAAATTCGTAAATTGTGATTTTAAAGATAAAAAAATTCTATCTAGAGTTTCTCCAGTAGAGTCAGACACAAGATATACATTGTATTTTTCGTTCATATCTCTGTTAATAATTATGTAATAAACTTGTTTTATTCATTTTTATCAAAAGTAGGTAAAAAAAGATAACAGCAATTAACAGTTTTTTCACATTTTGTTAGTTGTTAATATTCTCATTCTACTATTGTTTATAATTTTAATAAAACGTTTAAATTTAACCATTATTTATTAGGTTTTTAAAAAACTGATTGTATAAAATATGTATAAATAGTTATATTAGTAACTAACAGGGCCTACTACATATTCTATACTTATAAACTTAAATTATATAAATGAGTACACTTAAAAAAATATTGTTAGAAAAACAAATTGATTGTAAATCTATATGGTTTATGAGACAAGCAGGTAGATACTTACCTGAATTTAGAAAGATTAGATCACAAAATAAAAATTTTATTAAACTTTGTTTTAACAGTAATTTAAGCTCTGAAATTTCATTACAGCCAATTAATAGATTTGATTTAGATTCAGCCATAATTTTTTCAGACATTCTTTTAGTTCCTTATGTTCTAGGTCAAGATGTTAAATTTGTTAAAGACGTAGGACCTATCGTCAACAAATTTGAGTTAGATAAATTTTTATCTAATGATATTGAAGAATTTTCTAGAAAAATGGACCCAGTGTATCGAGCAATTGAAAAAACAAGAAAAAAATTAAATAAAAATAAATCTTTGATATCTTTTATAGGTGCTCCTTGGACGCTTTTAACTTATATGCTGGGAAAAAAAAATAAAGATGGTAAAAAAGATTTCTTAAAAGACAAGAAAAAAACTAATCTTATAATTAAAGACCTAATAAAATATTTATGTTTACATATAAAAAACCAGATTAATTCTGGGTCCGATGTAGTTCAAATTTTTGACTCATGGGCAGGTCTTTTAGACAAGAATGATTTACATGAATTTTGTTTTAAACCTAATTATGAGATAGTTAAATTTTGCAAAAAAAATAAAATTCCAGTTATTTGTTTCCCCAGGGGTATTGGAAGTGAATATTTAAATTTTAACAAAGAAGTTCAACCAGATGCACTCAACATCGATTATGAAATTGATCCCAAATGGGCGAGAGAAAATCTAAAAAACGTCGTTTTACAAGGTGGCATGCACCCCCAATTTTTATTAAAGTCTGAAGAGAAAATTTATACTGAGGCTAAAAAGTATTTGGACATTTTTAAAGATGTTCCATATATTTTCAATCTAGGTCATGGTTTGGTTCCAGAAACAAACCCTGAAAAATTAAAAAAATTAATTGAGTTTGTAAGGCAATATTAATGAAAAGAAAAAAACATCCTAAAATAAAGTTTGATAAAACAGGAATATTGCTTGTAAACTTAGGAACACCAAATTCTACAGGTTGGTGGGACATTCGTAAATATTTAAAAGAATTTTTATCAGATCAACGAGTGATAGAAGTGAATCCAATTATTTGGCAAATAATATTAAACCTTTTTATTTTAACTTTTAGACCATCTAAAACAGCTCATGCATACAAAAAGATATGGTTTAAAAAACAAAATATATCTCCTTTGCTTTATTATACTAAATCTCAGACCAATAAATTAAAAAAGGTTTTATCGGGAAAAAAAATAATAATTGATTTTGCTATGAGATACGGAATGCCAAGTATCAGAAGCAGACTAAATTTACTTCAAGACCAAGGCTGTGAGAGGATAATTATTTTACCTTTATATCCTCAATATGCTGCTGCAACAACTGCAACTGTGTGTGATGAAGTTTATAGGTCGCTTATGGACATGAGGTGGCAACCAAGTCTTCAAATAATCCCTCATTATGAAAGTGAGAGATTGTACATAGATGCTTTAGTAAAAACTATTAAAGAAAAAGTTAAGTCAATTAACTGGAAACCGGACTTAATAGTTGCTTCGTATCACGGAATACCTAAATCTTACTTTGATAAAGGCGATCCTTATCAGTGCTATTGTCAAAAGACCAGTAGATTGATCAAAGAAAAATATTCAGATATTGATATTATCACAACCTTCCAATCTAGGTTTGGTCCTCAAGAATGGTTAAAACCATACACGGATAAAACACTTGATGATTTGCCATCAAAGGGAAAGAAAAATATTTTAGTAATATGTCCTGGATTTGCATCAGACTGCGTTGAGACTTTAGAGGAAATAAATATCCAAGGTAAAGAAAGCTTCATTAAGAATGGAGGAAAAAATTTTGATTTAATACCTTGTCTTAATGATAAAAAAGAACACATCCAATTGTTTAAATTTTTGATAGAAAGATATCTAGTCTAATTTTTAATGAACTTTTATTTGTTATACAAATCATTACATTTAATTTCAGTGATATCCTGGATGGCGGGTCTATTATATTTACCAAGAATATTTGTATATCACTCCGAAACTAAACAAAGCTCCCAGTCAGAAACTTTTAAAACCATGGAAAGAAAACTTTATAATTATATTATGATGCCTGCAATGATTTTGTCATGGCTATTCGGTTTATTATTAATCCACTCTCTGGGTTTCTCTATTTTTTTGGAATTATGGATGCAAATAAAAACAGCTGCTATTTTAATACTCACTCATTACCATTTTTATCTTGGTAAGCACCTCAAGATGTTTGCAGTAGATAACAACTATAAATCATCTAAGTTTTTTAGGATTATAAATGAGATACCTACTGTATTATTGATTGTTATTGTTTTTGTTGTTGTTTTTAAACCTCTTTAATAGGGTTGAAATTTCATTAAAAATACTTATATTACACCTACTTACCTAATATCCAAAATATTAACCTCATGAACTTACAAGAACTAAAGCAAAAAAATCCTGCAGAGCTTATTAATGAAGCTGAAAAGCTTGGTATCGAAAATCCAAGTACATTACGTAAACAAGAGATCTTATTTGCTATACTTAAAAAATTAGCAGAAAAAAACGAACAAATAACAGCGACAGGTGTGCTTGAAGTGCTGCAAGACGGATTTGGTTTTCTAAGAGCGATTGAGTCAAACTATTTACCAGGGCCTGACGATATATATGTTAGCCCAAGTCAAATAAGAAGATTTGGATTAAGAACTGGTGATTCCGTGGAAGGGGAAATTAGAGGACCAAAAGATGCCGAAAGATATTTTGCGTTGCTTAAAGTAAACAAAATTAATTTTGACGATCCAGATAAGGTAAAAAATAAAATTGCATTTGACAACTTAACCCCATTATATCCTAATGAAAGAATTAAACTTGAAGTAGAGTCCACCAAAGTTGAAAAGAAACCTGATAATACTGCAAGACTTATTGATTTGGTGAGTCCGATAGGCAAAGGACAGAGATCATTGATTGTATCTCCTCCAAGAGCCGGAAAGACAATTATTTTACAAAACATCGCACAGTCAATAACTGCAAACCATCCTGAGTGCTATTTAATGGTGTTGTTAATAGATGAACGTCCCGAAGAAGTAACCGATATGCAAAGATCTGTTAAAGGAGAGGTAGTGGCTTCAACTTTTGACGAACCTGCCTCTAGGCACGTTGCTGTAGCAGAAATGGTTATTGAGAAAGCAAAGAGATTGGTTGAACATAAAAAAGATGTTGTAATATTACTGGATTCAATCACTAGGTTGGGAAGAGCTTATAATGCAGTGATACCAAGCTCTGGTAAAGTCTTAACAGGAGGAGTAGATGCTAATGCATTACAAAGACCTAAAAGATTTTTTGGAGCGGCCAGGAATGTAGAAGAAGGAGGTTCTTTGACTATTATTTCAACAGCTTTAATAGACACAGGAAGTAGAATGGATGAGGTAATATTTGAGGAATTCAAAGGGACAGGTAACTCAGAACTTATTTTGGATAGAAAAGTTGCAGACAAAAGAATTTATCCAGCACTAGATATAACTAGATCAGGAACAAGAAGAGAGGAACTATTGTTTGAAAAAGATGATTTATCGAAAATGAATGTACTTAGAAGAATTATAAGCCCAATGGGGACAATGGATGGTATAGAGTTTTTAATTTCTAAACTTAAGAACACAAAAAACAATTCAGATTTTTTTGAGTCGATGAACAAATCAACGAATTAAAACATTTATTGTATAGTTCTGCTTTTAAAATTTACTTCGTGAAAATAAAAATCAATTATATCTTCTAAAGTTTTTACTTTTTCTTTTAAAGAGATAGATTCCAAAAGTTTTTGTTTCTCCTCATTAGTAACTGGAGATATCATAGCCAAAGTATTAATTCTTTGAGTTTTTTCTAATTTTTCAAGTTCCTTCCAATTGAGTAAAAGTCCGTTCCTCTTAAAAAAATTTTTAACTTTTTCCATCAATGACACAATATTTACATCATCTATAGTAGGGTCAAGATCTGAACTAAATTTTTTATATTCCACTTTAAATTCACGATATAACTTCTTATTTGTTTGTTCTTCTATTATTTCAAATCTAGTTATTCCTGTAAGATTGATCAAAATTCTCCCATCCTCACTTTTTTGCAGATCATTAATTTTTCCCAAACATCCCACATTGTATATTTCTTGTCCTGTTCTTTTAGCTTGTATCATGCCCATGAACTTGTCTTTTCGAAAAGAGTCGTTTACTAAATCTAAATACCGTTGTTCAAAAATATTTAAAGGTAAATTTGTCTTAGGGAAGTATATAACTCCGCTCAAAGGGAAAATAGGAATCTGTTTAGGAAATAAATTCATAATAATTTAATTATAGTAGAATTTTTAAATTAGTCATAGCGGCATTTTATTAAGGTTGACCTAATTCAAATTAGTATAATATACTTATTTTTTTGCGGGCATAGCTCAGTGGTAGAGCGTCTCGTTGCCAACGAGAAGGTCGAGGGTTCGAACCCCTTTGCCCGCTCCATATAAAAACTAGACAATGAGATAAACGAGGTATTTGATGAATGATTTAGCTAACAAAAAGTGTGTACCATGTGAAGGTGGGATCCCAGCTTTTGATATTACTGAGATTCATAAATATTTAAAAAAAGTGGACGGCTGGAGTGTTCTACAAAATGATAAAAAGAATTTCTTTATTGAAAAGCAATTTAATTTTAAAAATTTTATTGAAAGTGAAAAATTTGTTATTGGAGTCGGAAAAATTGCTGAAGAAGAAGGGCATCATCCAGACATAAATTTTGGTTGGGGTTATGCTAAAATTAAAATTTCAACACACGCTATAGATGGTCTAGCAGAGAGCGACTTCATCTTAGCTGCCAAGATAGATAAATTATAATTAATGGTTAAAATGTCTTGTGCCCGTAAAGATCATTTTTATTTTTGCTTTGTTAGCTGCGTCTATTACTTCCTTATCTCTTATTGAACCACCAGGTTGAACAATAATTTTCACTCCAGAGTTAATTAAAGTTTTAATACCATCAGCAAAAGGAAAAAATGCATCAGAAGCTGCAACTGAATTTAACAACTTTTCAGGTTGAAATTGTTTTGCCTTTTGAGATGCAATTTTACAACTATCCAAACGATTTTGTTGGCCGGCACCAATACCAATTGTGGCTTTATCTTTGGTTATGACTATAGCATTTGATTTTACAAACTTACAAACTCTATAAGCAAATTCTATTTCTGAAATTTCTTTTAAGTTAGGTTTCAATTTGGTTACGAATTTTATTTTTTTTCTGTCTAAAATTTTAGTATTTTCATTTTGTAATAAAAAAGAGTTATTAAATACTTTCAAGCTTAAGTTACTTTTATTTTTGAATTGTGATATATCTATAATTCTCATATTCTTTTTTTTTTTAAAAATTTTTAAAGCACTTTTATCAAATCCTTTTGCAAGAATAACTTCAAAGAAAGTTTTATTTATCTCCTTAGCAAGGCCAATATTAATTTTGAAATTACACGCTACAACACCACCAAAAGCACTGATCGGATCACTAAGTTGAGAGTCTTTAAAAGATTTAAAAGGTGATTTGTTAGAAGCTACACCACATGGATTGGCATGCTTGACAATAACAGTAGTTGGAATTTTCTTTTCAGAAAATAAAATATCAAGACCAGCGAAAATATCGTTATAGTTGTTATAACTTAATCCTTTTCCACTAATCTGTTTAAGTCCTAGACTGTCTTTATATAAGTCGCTTATATACAAGGAGCTATTTTGATGAGGGTTTTCACCATATCTTAATTTTTCCAATTTTTTTCCAAAGATGATTTTTGTTTCTGGAAATTTTATTTTTAATTTTTGATTAAACCACTCTGAAATAATGGAATCATAATATGCAGTCAAATTAAATGCTTTTCTAGCCATTTCCTCTCGAAATTTTAAATTTGTTTTACCATTATTTGTTCTTAACTGATTAGCTAATTCTGGGTAATCTATTTCATCTGTAATAATTGTTACATCATTAAAATTTTTCGCTGCTGCTCTAACTAGCGTTGGTCCACCAATATCTATATTTTCTATTATTTTGTTGTTGATACTCGTTTTTTTCAAAGTTTCTTTGAAAGGATAAAAATTAACAATCACCAAATCTATAGGCTCGAATTTTTGTGCTTTTAATTCTGATCTATGTTTTTTCTTTGATCTTTCAAATAATATTCCTGCATGAATTTTAGGATGTAAAGTTTTTACTCTACCATTTAACATTTCTTGGAATTGGGTAAAATCTGAAATATCTCTGCATTTTATACCTGATTTTCTGATAAATTTTGCTGTTCCACCAGAACTTATTATTTTAATTTTGTATTTATTAAGAACTTGAATAATTTTCTTTAAGTTTGATTTATCTGAAACAGAGATTAAGGCATTTTTTAATTTTTTCTTCATATTAAGTATTTAAATATTTTTTTTAATTTCCCAACAAATAATTTTGTCTTTATCAACTAATTTACCATATATAGATACACAAGTATTATTTAATATTTTGTTACTACCTAGAAATATACTTTTCTCTAATAAAATATTTTCATTTTTTACAGTAAAAATAAGAGATTTGTTTTTTGATAATTGAATTAAAACGCTATTTCCGCCCATTGTTTTTACAGCTGTGAGGCCCGGGTATAAATGAAATCTAAGACAATAACTAATTGGTTTACTATTCTTTTTTGTAATTTCATCAAAGCCTTTTAAATTATTCTCTAATTTATTTATTAAAAGTTTTCTTTTATATAAACAACCAAATTCTTTTTGATATCCATCGTGAAGAGCTACAGACTCAATTTTATCTTTATTTTCACTAAAAGCAAATTGAGAAATTTTAAAAGTATTTTTAATTGAATTGCCAAATGTCTTATTTATTAATCTATTTCTTTCAAATTTAGTTACAGATGTATCGTTGAGAGTCAGTGTAGATTGGGCTGAAGTTAACCTACTTAATAACACCGCTTTAGACGAGATATTATATCCAAATCCGCAATTGGTAATAATTTTGCTACCATCGACGTGATATTCAAATGAAAGCGGACCTGACTGATAGCTCTTAGAGAAGCTTTTATTAGGGGGTTCACCAATATCAAAAAAAATTTGATTGTTTTTATATTTTAGTACTTGAATTCCACCTATAATATTTTTTTGATCCTTTTTTTCAATATCTAGTATATCTACATGATCAAAAATTTTTTTTAAGTCTTCCTCAACACCACCATTAAAAAGAGGCATTTGATTGTCTGGTGTTAAAATTTTTTTTATACAAGTAAAATTTTTTTTAATCGTTGACTCAAGAAAATCTGGTAAATATTTTTGAGCATCTTTTATGCATTGTTGATTTAATAATAAATATTTAGAAAAAAAGATTAGATCATTTGGACTTCTAGATAAGGGAAAACCATCCTGGTCAAAAAAATTTTTAACAAGTTTTTCCAACTCTTTTATCGCTATATTATAATTTTCCTCATATTCCTTGAATACCAAACCAGTTAGCAATAGGGCCGTTAGAATTTCTATTCTTTTTGAATAGTTATTCTCAAATTTAACGTTTTTTTTTAAGTGATTAGCTTGCGTGATTATACTTGTTAAAAATTTTCTTTTAAAGTCAAACATTCCATTATTGAGAATAATATCAACGTTTAGTATCCAGCTAATAATCCTCTTACTTATTACTGAACTTTCCCAAATATTTATTTTATATTTTGAGTTTTTCATCATCCAAATATTGATTATTTTTTGGATTGATTTTCCGTCATTTTTTCTGTCAATTAAGTTTAACCATAAAAAATTGTGGAGGTCCTTTTGTTCTTTTTGATTTTTCTGTTCTACCCAAAATATGTTTGGATCAATTTCACTTATTTTAAAAGAAAATCTTTTATAGTTAGTTATGGTAGCTAATAAAAATGGGTTGGGGTGAAAGTAAAATTGTTGAGGAGTTTTGGAAATTAACGATTTATTGTAAAAATTTGTTGCAAAATAAATTTTTTTAAAGAATTTTATTAAGCTTATTTGAATTGCTAAAAGATTAAAATAGATACTTTTTATGATCAACATCTATTTATGTGTTCTTAAAATTCCTATATTTTTTTTTAAGTCACCTTGATTTTCATTAAAGATAGTAGATCCCGAAACTAATATGCTAGCACCAGCTCTTTTCGCTTTACCGCAATTTTCAAAATTAATTCCACCATCTATTTCAATTTCTGTTTTTAATTTCTTTTGATCAATAAGTTCTTTTAAATTTTTCATTTTTTCTAACACTTCAGGCATAAATTTTTGACCTCCAAAACCTGGCTCTACACTCATAATTAAAACTAAATCTACTTGATCAATATGTTTCTCAATTAGTTCAATTTTTGAATTAGGTTTGAGAGATATTCCTACTTTCTTTTTTTCTTTTTTAATAAGATTAATTGTATTTGATATATTAGATGTTGCTTCTGGGTGAAAAGTAATTATGTCAGCACCTGCATTAGAAAAATCTTTAATGAAATTGTCCACTGGTGAAATCATTAAGTGAACGTCGAAAACTTTTTTCGTGAGCGGCCTTAATTTCTTAATTACTTCAGGGCCTATAGTTAAATTTGGCACAAAGTGTCCATCCATAACATCTATGTGTATATAATCTGCCCCTGCTTTTTCTAAGGCAATAACTTCTTCACCTAATTTGCTAAAATCAGCAGATAGTATAGATGGAGATATTTTAATAGGATTATTCATACTTTATTTATATTTTAATCAATAAATTTGTCAAAAAAATAAATTTTAATTGAAAAGTTGATAAAGTTGTCTTGAGAAATCACTTTCTAGAGGAAAAGCTAACATACCCCAAACATCATAACCTAATAAGTAGGGCATCGCGTAAAATCTAAATAAATAGAAAAACCAAGCTACATAAAGAGCGATAAAACCGCCAAATAAAAAACTTGGTGTTATTGGCTTGAATAGATTTATAATTGGATTTGTATATTTTACAAAAACCTTCATGAAAAAAAAAGTAGAGTCTTCCCTTTGAAAAATATTCATGAACGCACGACCTATTAAAGTCCACATTATCATTCCCATTATGTAATCTAAAACTATTGCCCAAGTCGGTACCATATCTTCACAATATCATTTTTCAGGTAAAAAAAAAGGGGCGAAAAATTCGCCCCTTTTGATTTTTAAAGTTTTTATAACTAGTGTTGTTTACCTAGGATTGCTTTACCCGTTGGTATTCTAGTGTCATCTACCATTTTCTGTGTAGCTGCATCTGGTTCTTTAGTCATTAAACTAACAACTACCATTACAACTAAACAAATTGGTGCACCAATCATTCCAAATCTTAAGTGGTCGATACCTAAGAAAGGAGTGTTGACGCTGCCGAATATTGGCACAGAAAACTTCGGATATACCCACAATAGGTAAGTTAATCCTGAAAGTATTCCAGCCATAATTCCAGCTATAGCACCTTGTCTAGTAGCTCTCTTCCACCATACACCAAGTACAAGTGGGAAGAATAAACCTGACATCGCAAAGTCGAATGCCCAGGCAACTGAACCTAAAATGCTTGTTAACCTAAATGAGGCTATATAAGCACCAGCGGCTCCGATTATTACTAGTAGTACACGAGCAACCAATAGTCTTTTAGCAGTATCAGCTTTTGGATCTATGATTTTGTAGTAAATATCATGAGACAAAGCATTTGATATCGCAAGTACAAGACCATCCGCAGTTGACATGGCAGCAGCCATACCACCAGCGAACACAAGTCCAGAG
>MDTB01164515.1_pt1 | contig 18344 bp, 17 predicted proteins | sample 811161 | NCBI WGS metagenome assembly MDTB01 (sample SAMN05326650, study PRJNA326480) | marine metagenome | isolation source: seawater | place: Mediterranean Sea | collected 2009
TACAGAAGACAAAATCTTTAGATCAGATAATAAAGATCCAAATGATCAAAAAAAGAAAAATAGCAAATCAGGAAGTTTAAAACGAAAATTTTTTAAATCAAAGACTAATGATTTAAAACCTAAAAAAAAAAATAAGAACTCCAAGAATTTTAAGAAAAAGTTTTTTAAATCTTAGAATAATCTCTCAACAACTTTAAAGAGTAAAAATTAAATAATATGAAAAAAGAATTCTTCATTTAAACATTATTTTGGGATTCCTGATTAAAATTTTAAATATAAAGTATCTAAAAAATTGGGAGCATTTTGCTTTTAAATATTGTTGAGAGAAAGTGATAATAAATCTTTATAAAAAATTTAAGTCAATTACTAGCGTAAATTTTGAATTTTGTTTGAAAAATGGAAATAGATATTTATATATATTATAGTAATTATTGTTATGATTAATAAAGCGGAGTTTAAGAATTATTTGTATGATCCATTAACTTGGTTTCACGTAAGTTCCTTTTAATATAAAATGGGTAAGATAGATGTAATAATTATTGGTGCCGGAATTGCTGGGATAACATCTGCTTATTATTTACAAAAGAACTTTCCAAACCTTGCATTTAAAATTATAGAGTCAAGAAGTAGTTTGGGTGGCACCTGGGATCAAATGAAATTTCCTGGTGTTCGTGCCGATAACGACATGTATACCTATGGATATAGTTTTGATCCATGGAAAGGACCAATAATAGGGGATGGTCAAGAAATAAAAAATTATCTAAATCAGGTCACAGAGAAATTTAATATTAAAAAATATATTTTATTTGATACTGAGGTCAAATCACTAAGTTGGAAAGATAATCATTGGATAATAAAAACAAATCTTAAAAATTATACTAGTCAATACGTTATTTGTTGTACTGGATCTAGAGACCGTAAAAATCCTCATTTACCAAAGTTTAAAAATGAAAATAAATATCAAGGAAAAATTGTACATACTCAAGCTTGGGGAAATACAGATTGTAGGGACAAAAATGTAACCATCATTGGCAGTGGATGCACTGCTATAACAATGGCACCTTCAATAATAAAAGAAGCAAAAAAAGTAACGTTAGTTCAGCGAAGTCCTGCATGGATTATAAACATTGATAGTAAAGAAAAATCAACACGAGGTTACAAAACATTTGAAGTTTTATGGGATTATTTTTCAAGTCGGATTTTTAAAAAGTTTCAAAGAAAAAAAATGATATCCAGCAATAATTATTACAATGATACTACCACACCCTCATATGATTTTTGGGATCAACGACCTGCAAGTAGCCTGGATAACGATTATTTCACCTCTGTAAAGTCGGAAAAAGTAACAATAGTTCGCCAAGGAATTAGTAATTGGGAAAGAACTGGTGTAAAGTTAAAAAATGGAAAATTTATCAAAAGTGATATCACAATTATGGCCACGGGTGGAAACTCACAGTTGTTAGGGGGGATTGATATCTTTATTAACAATAAAAAAATAAATATTAACCACACTAGTTGGTACAGAGGAATGATGTTCAGTGGAATACCTAATCTATTTGCTCATGCTGGATATATTAATTTTAGTTGGACAGCAAGATGTGAAATAGTAAGTCAACGTATTTGTAGAACAATAAAATATATAAAGAAAAATAAATTAGTTAGTTGTACTCCAAAATATATAGGAGAAAAAACAGAGCCATCAATTCAGGCAAATTATATTTTGCGTGCAATGGACCAGTTTCCTAACAGAACTTATAAGTTTTATCAAAATTACATTATAGAATATTTAAGTTTTAAATTTACAAAAATTAACGATGGAGCATTAGACTTCACTTGATAAATAAAGGATTATAAATATGAAACTTGAATCAATTGCACTTCATCATGGTTATGAATCAGATAAAAATGACCAAAAGTCAGCAACAACTCCAATTTATCAGACCTCGGGATTTACCATTGATAACACACAACATGGAGCAGATTTATTTGACCTCAAAGTCGAGGGAAATATTTATTCAAGAATAGGTAATCCTACAAATGCAGTGCTTGAAAAAAGAATTGCGCAAATGGAAGGTGGAATTGGTGCTTTATCTTTGGCTTCTGGAATGGCCGCAATTACATATGCTATTCAAACGATCACAAGGACTGGAGATAATATTGTAAGTACCAATCAATTATATGGAGGCACATACAACTGTTTTACTCATAGTTTCCCTAAGCAAGGGATTAAAGTTAAAATGGTTGATGGAGAAGATTTTGAAGGGATTGACAAAGCAATTGATGAAAAAACTAAGGCTATATATTGTGAGTCAATTGGCAATCCTTTCGGTAATATTATTGATATAAAAAAGTTTGCAGATATTGCTCATAAACATGGAATTCCTCTAATAGTAGATAATACAGTGGCAACTCCATATTTATGTAGACCAATTGATTTCGGTGCAGATATTGTTATTCACTCATTAACAAAATATATAGATGGTCACGGAGCAACTATTGGAGGAATTATTGTTGATTCAGGAAAATTTGATTGGACTAAACAGCCAAAAAGATTTCCTATGCTCAACGAACCAGATCCTTCTTATCATGGAATTATATATACCGAAAAGTTTGGACCAGCAGCATTTATTGGTTGTTGTCGGGTTGTTCCTCTAAGAGAAACAGGAGCATGTTTATCACCAAATAATGCATATATTATAATGCTAGGACTTGAATCATTGGGTGTAAGAATGGAAAGACATTGCAAGAATGCTCTTGCTCTCGCAAAATATCTAGAAAGTCACGAAAGTGTGAAATGGGTAAATTATGCTGCTTTACCCGATGATAAATACCATGATGTTTGTAAAAAAATTACCAACGGCCAAGCATCCGGAATTATAAGTTTCGGCATCAAAGGCGGGAAAGATTCAGGTGCGAAGTTCATTGATGCACTTCAAATGATTTTGAGGGTACTTAGTATGGGTGATGCTAAATCACTTGCATGTCATCCAGCCTCAACATTACATAGACAATTGACTCCTCAGCAAAAGGCTTTAGCAGGAGTAAGCGAAGACTTAATTAGAATTTCAGTAGGTATTGAACATATCGATGACATTATTTACGATGTCGGGCAAGCAATTGAGGCTTCAAAAAAATAATTAAATTTTTTTAATACATTCCTTGTTCAGCTCCTAAAGCTGTCTAAATATTAACTAACTACAAGAATTGACAAATATATGATTTCTTTTAATTCCTTATTTAAATATGACTAAAAAAAATAACTTAAAAAAAAAAAATGACTCTGATGGCAATGATTCACTTATGAATGAAAATAGAGCTTGGGATAAAGATAACCAGGCATGGTGGGATTGGTATGTATCACTTGCTGACAACTCAAGTCGAAATAAAAAGAAAGCTTTAATAAAATTACCCGATCAACCAAAAATCAAATTTCCATCATTAGTTGAGTTAAAACAGGAACTTTCAATGCCTTATAACATTTCAAAAAATAATATTAAATCATTTCAAAAAGATGGTTTCATTAAATTAAAGAATGTTTTAACTCCTGGTGCTGTTCAAGTTTTACGTTGCGAAATTATATCACTCTTGAAAAAGACATTTGTAAATCATTATAAAAGTAAAAAAAAACATCGCTTTTTAAGTCTTGAAATGATGTGGTTGGAAAATAATTTGATAAGAGAATTTGTTTTAAGTACTCGTATAGCCAAGATTTGCGGAGAATTACTTGGTGTAAAAAGAATTCGCCTTTACCATGATAACGCTTTAGTAAAAGAATCAGGTTGTGGTCGCACTCCATGGCATTATGATGACCATCACTTTCCTTTAGCAACAAATCATGTAATAACTGCATGGATTCCAGCTCAAGCGATTCCAATTGAGATGGGTCCTTTGACTTTTGCAAAGCCATTAGATGTTTACAAGCTTGTAAAAGATATTAAATTTAACGAATTTGATACGAGTTACGATAGAAAGATAAATAATATTTTTAAGAATGAGCAAGTTTCAGTTATTGAAGAACCTTTTGAAATAGGAGAGGTAAGTTTTCATCATAACCTTAATTTTCATACGGCCTCAGAAAATAAAACTAATCAAAGTCGTATTGTTTTAGCCAATACATACTTTGCAGATGGGGCTCGTGTTGTTAATAATCCAACGATGATCTCAGGGGATTGGAAAAAATTTATTCCTGAAACTGACCCAGGTGAAATTGTTTCAAGTAATTTGAATCCGATTTGTTGGCCTACAAATCGTCAAAATTAAATTAAGTGAGAAAATTGTAATGCTTTTTAAAACAAATTATAAAAATTTAAATAATAAAAAAAATTTAAATTCATCTTGGATAAATAAAATTGACTTAGGAGAAACTCCAAATAGTCAAGATTTATTAAATCATCTTCATATTATTCACAATCGTTATGCAGGCTTTACCGAAAACATTGCAAAAAATTGTTGTGACTTAAATGGAAAGAATAGTTATGAATTGCTTTTAGATACTATTGACCCAAGATCTCATACTGAAGTGCTTGATTTAGCATGCGGTAGTGGAGTTCTATTAGAACTTTGTCACAAACGTTTTCCTTTTAGACTTAGTCTCTCTGGTATTGATATTAATGAGAATGAACTTGAACTTGCACGAGCTAGACTTTTGAATAAAGACATAAATTTTCATAAAGCAAAAGCGCAAGACTTAAATTTTATCCAAGATGCTTCAAAAGATATAATATTTTGTCATTGGGCTTTGACATTAATGGATCCAGTTGTTCCTGTATTGAAAACCATTAAACGGATACTTAAAAGTCAGGGAGTTTTCGCTGCAATTGTTGACGGGGATTCAAATTCCGCTCCTGGATATTCACAAATTCATGATATAATATATGAATCTGTTCAAAAGCAATTCCCAAATTATGGATTGTTAGAATTAGGAGATCCTCGTATTAGGTCAATAAAATCCTTAGACAAGCTTATTACAAAAATATTTAATGATTGTGAAATTGATATTACCCCGCACATACTTACTTTTAATCAAACACCAAATATCTTAGCTAAAGAAGTTACAGGCTTCTTCTACGCTTCACTAGTTCTCTCATCGAAGCATCATGATAAATTAGTATTAGAGCTTACAGATTATTTTGATAAAATATCAGTTGACGGTTTAAGTAGTTTTAATCTTCCAGTAAATCTTTTGAGAGTTAAACTAACTTAAAACTTTTTATTCTAGAAATTATAATAACTTAATAAGCTGAATTATTCGCTGCTAATGTAAATTGTTAATCTTAGTACTAAATGTCATCACCTTCATGACGGCGGAGATCGAAATATTAAAAGACTTGGAGTTAAAATTGCAAAAATAATTGAACAAATTGATATATAAATCGCCAATATGGTAAACTGACTCTCTAAAGTAACACCGATATCTATTAACAAACCCATGGATCCAGGGCCAATTGATGTAGATAGGACCAACATGGCAAAGCCCATAGACCTAATTGAACCAAGATGGTCACTCCCATAAAGTTCAACCCACAAAGCACTCATAATAATAGTTGCGGCTCCAGCAGACACACCCATTAGGATCATAAATGCTGGCGCAGCAAAGGTTTTATCTGTACTAGCTAGTATTACTAAACCTAAACCAAGTGGCAATAAGTAGAATCGCAATAAATATACAGCACTAAACCTATCTGTCATCCAGCCTGCTACGAGGGTCATTAGAGTCGTGCTTAATGCGAAAAGCGGATAACATGAAGCAAACATTGCGAGCGACCAAGATTTCGTTTCAACGAGATGGACCTGATGGAACAGAACGCCGGTTATAATAAAGGGCGATGAAAGTAGTCCAGGCATTAGTAGATAAAATCTAAAATCTTTTAGTACTTGCGAACGGTTCCAAGAAGTTTGTGATACAACTTTTGTTTTTGTTAAATACTTTTTAGATCTATCAACTTCTCGATTTTGAAGGGATCTATCAAGCCAGTAAAGTACTGGAAAAAAAATCAAGACTATACAAAGAGATGCTACAACCCAAATTTCTCGCCAGGTTAAAAGAGTTAAAAAAAAAGCGACTAGAATAGGTAATAATGCTTCGCCAAATGAGTGACCTAGTGACGCAATACTCAGCGCTCTTCCACGTTCTTTAGAAAACCATTTAGCCATAGCAGTAATTGCAATGTGACCAAGAAAACTTTGGCCAAATAAGCGTAGTCCATATAAAGAAAAAAAAAGTATGACTAAATTATTTGCATTAGCAATCAGCATCGCAAAACTACTTAAAGCTACCAAAGTAATAGCACCTAGTAATCTCAGATTAAATTGGTCTGTAAATTTTCCAAGCCAGAAAAAACTTATGGCACTTATTAGTGTTGCAGTAGAATAAAATGTTCCAAACACTCCATGGGAGAGATCGAATTCACTTCTAATTTCACCTGCAAATAGTGAAATAAAAAAAGTTTGACCTACACTTGAGCCAAAAGTAAGAAGGATCCCAAAACTAAGTTCGGGTATAGAACCAAGAAAGATTCGCCTTATATACATTAACAATAAGTTTGAGTTCTATGGGCACATTCATTCAGAACAAATACTCTCTCATCCATAAATATTAAGCTTTCATTAAAAAAATCAGCATAACTTCCTGCTTAAAACGCCATTGACCGTCTTTAACACAGTTATCTAGATAAGGACCTGTAGTTGAGTTGCTTAGCATTTTTTTAAGGTCAATTGTATTGTCAAATATACAACGTTGAAGATATCCTTCAACTTGTAAGGATGAGTTCTTATTTATACCATTTTCATAAGATATCTTCTCAACTCTGTGCGAAACACCCATCTTCGTGAGTACCTTTATAATGTCTTCAGCACTTGAATATGGTTCCCCCAAACCACTTTTGAACCCATTTAAATATTTTTGATAAAATTTAAGATAGTGAGATTTACAACTAGCATGCGCAATAAACCCTACTTCACCCATTCCAAAAATAAAACGTTCTAAGGCACGTTGCATTTCACCTTGGGGAACAGCATACAAAGCATGCGTGGCCCAAATAATATCGAAGGCATCCCGATCACATGCTAGTTCTTGTAAAGTAGTTTCAAATTCAGTGCTAGCTAAAAATGGTGGTGAAAGAACTTTTCTTGCTTCACTAATCGAAAATGCAGACGGATCTAGAAGTGCGTATTCTACCGGGGATACTTTGGCATCTGAAATCTTCGCATATTGCTCTAGTGCCAATGGAAATTTTCCAGAGCCGCAGGCTACATCCAAAAGCCTTAATCTACGGTGACCAACTCTAGATTGAAGATTTTCTAACCATTTCTTCCAGTCTAATGCTTTTGCAAGATATTTATAGTCTACAGAAGCAAGGGCATAGAAAGCATCCATTTCATTGCGACTGGCTTCGCTCCAATGTTCACAACTTCTTATAAATGTATTTTTCATATTGTTAACTCATTGATTTTTAATAAAGTGGATTTACATGTCTTTCTGCTATTTTTCATAAACTTTTACTTTTTTATTTATTTTCTTTATTAGCTAACAAAATGGCTAATTTTCTTATTGTTTCAACGTACATACTTTTCTAAGAATTATGATTTTATTTTTTTATTAGAATCAATAGATTTAGCCCTGCAATTACTAATACCAATAAAATACCTTCATCAAAGACAAAATCAACCTAAACTAACATATAGTTATTCTCATTATCAAACTTTAAGATAATCAAGAGACCAAAACAATTTAAACTAAATAGGGTATAAAGTTTAGATATATTTGTTAAATAAATTTTATATATATTCTAATTAATCAAAGCTTAAAAATTGAAATACAAATTTATATGATTAGACTCTCAATATGAACGATAAAAATATCATTAAAAAGTTTCTTGATGGTAAAATACAATTTAGACAATTTGATAAGTATTATGCTCATTTAGCTAAAAACCATCAAAATAGTTTGACAAAACCAAGAGGGAGTTTGGGTAAGTTGGAAAAATATGCAATATGGATGGCAGGATGGCAAAAAAAAAAAAAACCAACAATGAATAATTTTCAGTGCCTTGTTTTTGTTGGAAATCATGGAGTAGCAAATCAAAATGTATCAGCATATCCATCTGAGGTAACAGAACAAATGGTAAAGAACTTTAAGAATGGTGGAGCTGCTATAAATCAATTGTGTAATTTATCAAATACTGCACTAAAAGTTATTCCAATAGATCTAGATAAACCTACTAAAGATTTTTCAAATGAAAAAGCGATGAATTACAATGAAACATTTTCTGCAATGCAGTTAGGGTATAATTCAGTTCCAAATAAATGTGATTTATTAATACTTGGTGAGATGGGCATATCCAACACTACAGTAGCAACAGCTATTTCCTGTGCTATTTTTAATGGTTCTGTAAAAAATTGGACAGGTTTAGGAACGGGTATATCTAAAAAAACTCTCAAAAATAAAATTTCTATAATCAAAAAAGGACTAAAATTACATGGAAAAAAGTTCGATAGTGTAATTGAAATTTTAGCCTCATTTGGAGGAAGAGAAATGGCAGCAATCGCGGGATCAGTTATTGCCGCAAGAGTAAGAGGAATACCTATATTATTAGATGGGTTTGTATCAACTGCCTCTGCAGCTACACTAACTATTTTTAATAAGAATATTTTAGAACATTGTCTTATTTCTCATTTATCATCAGAACCAGGTCACAAAGGTATTATTTTACGCTTAAAAAAGGAACCAATACTAGATTTAAATATGAAACTTGGGGAGGCAAGCGGTGCTGCTGTTGCGGCTCTAATAATAAAAGCAGCTTTATTTACACATAATAAAATGTCAACATTTTCTAAAGCTGGTGTTAGTAAAAAAATTTAGTTATGGGTGTTTTAAATAAAAATAAATATGTATTAGATTTTTTAGCAACAGTTATGTTTTTTACACGAATACCAATCAATTGGCCATTTTTTTTCAAAAAGGCTCCAGATTTATCAAGAGCTGCCTGGGCTTTTCCTCTTGTAGGGTTTCTTGTAGGAGGTTTATCAGGAATGGTTGGAGATTTTTTAATATTTTTGGGATTACCAATTTTTTTATCTTGTGTGATTGCGATTACTCTAAGTGTTCTTTTAACTGGTGCTTTTCATGAAGATGGATTAGCTGATACTGCAGATGGATTAGGAGCAGGAGGCTCTCCCGAGAAAATTGATAAAATTATACATGACAGTCGTTTAGGAACATATGGAGTAGTTTCATTAGTTTTAGGACTATTAACTAGACTAGGGTTGACATTAACTTTGGTTGAACATGGGTACTCATGCATTTCTGCACTTTCAGCTGGTTTTGCATCAGGTAAATTAGCAATTATCTTTTCGAGAAATTTTTCTGATAATTCAAGATTTACAAAAACGGCTAGTATTGTCGGAATAATTTCACGTAAAATTCTATTTTTAGCTACTTTTATTTGGATTATTCCGATATTAGTAATTTTTCCTTTTTATGGAATTTTACTTGGTATAATTCTAATGGTATTAGTGATCTTTCTAATGATATTAAAATCAAAAAAAGCACTAGGAGGAATCACTGGTGATATTTTAGGAGCAATTGCCTTTTTATCAGAACTAGTGTTTTTATTGGGAATTGTCGTGGTTATTGTAAGTTGATTAAGCCAGCAAAATTATTTTTAATTCGACATGCTCCTGTAAAAAAAATTGCAGGCTTTTTTCCAATAAATAATCCTAGTGCAATTATAAATAATAGTTTACTTAAAAAATTAGGAACTTTAATTCCAAATAATTGTGTTTGGTATGTTAGTCCATTAAAAAGAGCAATTCAGACCTCAAATGCCTTATCTAAATACGTCACTTATTCTAAAATTATAAGTGAAAATAAATTAATTGAACAAAATTTTGGTGATTGGTCAGGAAAAAAAATTTCTGATGTTTGGGAGATTTTAAAGAAAAATAAAACTAAGCATAACTTTTCATTTATTTCTTCTGAAGTTTCTCCCCCTAATGGAGAAAGTTTTATAGAACAAACTAAAAGAGTCGGAATTTGGCTCGAGAACTTAAATTTATTAGAAGGTGAGAGCATAGTAATTATCGCACACGCAGGAACAATCAGGTCAATATTATCATATGCTTTAAAGATAGAGCCTGATTATGCAATTGGGATAGAGATACTAAATCTAAGTCTTAATATTTTAGAAATGATTACTAATATTGAAAACAAATTTAAAGGCGGTAGATTTCGTTTAATAGCTTTAAACAAAGAAGTGTAATTAATATTTAAGGTATACCTATGATCTTATTGAGTTTTTGTCTGTTTCTTGGATTATTTTCTTTTATTGGCTTTTTATCTTTTCTTAAAAGCAAAAAGACCTCACAAGACTATCTTCTTGCTAATCAAGAAATTAAACCATGGGTAGCCGCTATATCAGCTATTTCAACTTCTAACAGCGGATATATGTTTATTGGTCAAATTGGATTCACCTATACTTATGGCCTTCAATCTATCTGGTTAATGTTTGGATTAATCTTTGGTGATTATTTGTCTTCATTATTTGTTCATAAAAATTTAAGAAGAAAGTCAGAAGAATTAAAAGCTTTTAGTTTTGCCAGTGTAATCAGCAAATGGAATGGTCAAAATTATAGATATTTGCAAATTTTTAGTGGATTAATTATTTTAATTTTCTTATCTACCTATGCAGCAGCTCAACTTAATGCGGGAAGCAAATCAATGTATATTTTATTTGATTTGGATTATAGATTAGGTGCAATTATTGGAGGTATGATTGTTGTTCTATATTGTTTCTCTGGAGGTATTAGAGCATCAATATGGACTGATATAGCACAATCTTCAGTGATGATTATAGCAATGTTTTTAATGGTTTTATTTGGGATAAAAGAGTTGGGAGGAATATCAAACTTCTTAAATGATCTTGAGAATATTTCCCCAAATTATATGAAATGGTTTCCTTCTTCTAATTTTTCAGATTTTTTTATTGCACCATTTTTATTTATTATTGGTTGGGTCTTTTCTGGAATAGGAGTCATTGGCCAACCTCATGTCATGATAAGGTTCATGGCTATAAACAGTACAGATAATATATCCAAAACAAGAATATACTATTATGGTTGGTATACATCATTTTATATGTTGACAATCTGTGCGGCTTTTGTTGCTAGATTATTAATCCCTGATACTAATATCCTTGATCCGGAATTAGCTTTACCCATTTTAGCAACTAAATTACTTCCGGAGTTTTTAGTAGGAGTTGTTCTAGCTGGAATTTTTGCTGCAGCAATGTCTACTGCAGATTCTCAGATATTAAGTTGTACTGCTTCTATAACAAATGATCTTTTTTCTATTAAAAGAAATAGTTATTTCTTCAACAAAGCTGTCACACTGATGGTGACATTTTTTGTAGTTACAATTGCCATAAATGATAACAAAAACGTTTTTAATCTTGTTTTAATATCATGGTCTACTTTAGCTTGTTGTTTTTCCCCATTGCTTATTATTTATTCACTTAAACAAAAAGTAAATGAATTATTATCAATATTAATGATGGTCATTCCATTGATTACTTTATTTCTATGGAGATATTTTGATTTAAATATTTTAATTTATGAAGTTGCCCCTGGTATCACATCAGGACTGGTAACTTTTTTATTTCATAAAATTTTTATAAAATTATTTTACAGAAATAGTAAAAAAGTTGAAAGTAAAATTTAGAGGCTTAAAAATATTTTTGATCGTGAATGTTTAAAACTTGATAAACTAAACAACCTTCTTTCATAATTAAATTTTCTTTATTTTGTTTTGAATTTGCTTTTTGCAGTAAGGGAATCCATATATGCTAATAATACTCCACTTAAAACAAATGTAAAATGAACTGCAATAAATAAAAGAATTTGTTCGTGCGTATAATTTTCTAATCCAAAAAATATTTTTAAAAGATGAATCCCAGAAATTGCTACGATTGAAGAGATTAATTTGAGTTTGAGTCCACCAAAATCAACAGTTCCCATCCATTCAGGTTTATCTTCGTGATCACTAATATTAAGTTTTGATACAAAATTTTCATATCCAGAAAAAATTACAATTATCAATAAATTACCAGCAAATGATAAATCTATAAGAGTAAGAATAAAAAGAATAAGTTCAGTTTCATTGGTACTGAAGTGAGTGGTATAGTGAATAATTTCTTTAATAAAAACTATTAATAAAAAAAAAAGAGATATTATTAAACCAAAATAAAATGGTGCTAGCAACCATCTAGATGCAAACATCAAACTTTCCATAAACTTTTCAAATGATTTAAGCATTGATAGACATATAAACAATTTTTTTATCATTGAAAATAACTTATTAATAAAACTGTTAATTTTCTTTCTCATAGTCAGTATTTGGGTGAGGGATATCTTAATTATTTAAGGTATAAATATTTTGGAGACAAAGTAATCATAGAGTTTAAGTTGGTGTCACTAAAACAGGTGTTATGACTTTTACGGCTGAAAATCCCAAGAAATAAAGGTTTTCCTACTGACTTTAATTAAAATGCAGGATAAACTTTAGATGTCATGGCAATCTTTTTACATAGACATGTTTATTATTCCATTATTTTGGTATTGCTGATTACCCTCCTTGCGACTTGCTCAAGCACACGACTTATCTACTCATTTATGGAAAAGTTTATCCGGGATGAGATTACCTATTTCTTTGATTTAGATGATGATGATGAAATCTTCCTGAGCCAGCAGGTATCAGAAACGGTCGCCTGGCACCGAATATCGATGTTACCAAGCTACGCGGTCTACCTTACTAATATTGCACATAAGCTGGAAGTGGGTGAATATAGCAATACTGATATTACCAAGATCGTGACGAATGCTCGTTCTCTTATTGAGGAAACTGTTACTGGTTTGACACCGTACGCCTCAAAATTCCTTATTCGGCATCAAACAATTGAAGCTATCGAATTTATTGAAAAGAGAATGGTAATGCGACGACAAGAGCGCCTGGAAAAACTTTTGAAACCCGAGGACATATTATATGAACAGCGTTTGGAGAGGCTCAAGTTGAATTTTGGCAGATTTTTTGGTGACCTTAATGATTCACAACTGATACTACTTGAAGCATATGCTCGTGAGACTCTATATGATTCGATAACACGCTTGGACAACAGGACATTGCGGCAAAAGATTCTTATTATCTTCCTCAGAAGCCAGCCCACTGAGGCGGAGCTAACGGCTTATTTAAATAAGCTTCTGTTACGAGGTCATCTGATAACTAACCCGGCCTATGAAGCTTTCTCAGAGAAGTCACTGAAACGTTTCAGGCAGCTACTCGTGAACATGCTAGCAATCTCGTCAACAAAGCAGCGAGAGAAAATCGTCAGTAAACTCCGAGATTATGCAGAGGATTTTGAATCTATTGCTAAAAATTAATCCTCTGTTTTTTTGGAACTCTCCGAGTACTCTAAGTCATCAATATTCACTTTTCATTACTGGAGATGTTACCAAATATTGTCAATTTAGTATCAATATATAAAAGTTTTCTTGATCAATTAACGAGAAAATTAATTAATTTTTTTTCTAAACTTTTACTAATCAATTCAATTCCTTTAGAATTTGGATGCTTACCATCGTTCAAATTATATTCTGGATTAAGCGCTACTCCTTCTAATAAAAAAGGTAAAAATGAAATTTTAAATTTTTTTGCTAGTTCAGGGTATATTTTATCAAAATTATATTTGTATTCTTTACCCAACGTTTCTTGAGATAACATTCCAGCTAGAAGTATATTTATTTTTTCTTTTTCTAAGATTTTTAGAATTTTGTTTAAATTTTGTTTTACAATGTTTGGATTAATTCCTCTTAACATATCGTTAGCTCCAAGACATAAAATCAAAATATCTATGTCTTTTTTTTCAAGCAACCAATTTAACCTATTAAGTCCTCCGTATGTTGTATCCCCGGACACGCTAGCATTTATTACGTCCACATTGAACCCTTTTTCAGTAAGACTTTCTTCTAAAACCGTTGATAAATGAAACTTTTCTTCTAGACCGTATCCCGACATCAAGCTATCACCAAACAATGCAATTTTTAGATTACAATATACTTTAGTTGGTATAAAGTTTACCCCAATAATGAATAAAAAAAGAAAACTTAAAATGAAAAATTTATATAAATTAGATAACATTAACCTAAACTATCAATTAAATGGAAATGATATCAAAGTTTTAAAAAATATAAATTTTGAAATAAAAAAAAATGAAAGAGTAGCTATTATAGGAGAAAGTGGCTCAGGAAAAACCAGTCTTTTGATGCTTATGTCTTGTTTGGAAAAACCGACAACGGGGTCAATAATTTTTAATGATGAAGATCTCACTAAATTAAGTGAGAAAAAAAAGACAGAAATAAGAAAAAAAAGTATTGGACTAATATTTCAGCAATTTTATCTAATTCCAAATTATACAGCCCTAGAAAATGTAATGTTTCCCATGCAAATAAATAAAATAAAAAATGTAAAGAAAAAAGCAACTTCAATTCTGTCAGAGATTGGTCTAGATCATCGAAAAAATAATTTGCCCTCTGAATTATCTGGTGGTGAACAACAAAGAGTAGCGATCGCAAGAGCAATTTCATTTGGTCCGGAAATTATTTTAGCGGATGAACCCACTGGTAATTTAGATGAAAAAAATACAGAATTAGTTTCAAATTTACTGATAGATTATTCCAAAAAAAAGAAAATTACTTTAATTTTGGTAACTCACAATATTAAACAAGCTAAAAAATGTGATAGGATAATTAAATTATTTGATGGTTTTATAAAGTTTTAAAATGACTTTTTCAAAATATTTCCAATTTTTAATAAGTGAATTAAATAAAAATAAATCGACAATAACAAAAGTTTTTTTTTCAATCTTTATAAGTTTATCAATTTTTTCTTCAGTAACAATCTTAAAGAGTAGTATTGAAAATGAAATAAGGAACAATTCAAGGTTGCTTCTTGGAGGCGATTTAGAATTATCTACAAAAAATAATCCTTTGAATTATAATTTCTTAGAAAAATTCAAAAGTGATTTTTTAATAACGGAGGTTATCGAGTTTACTTCTATTATAAGAACTTCTTACGAGCAAAATAAAACAACAAGGATCAAAGTGATTGATGATTTATACCCACTGATTGGTGAGGTAAAAGTTGAACCAGCAGACTCACTAAAAATCCTGAAAAATAAACCAAATACTATTTTAATCGATAAAACCACTAAAAATAACCTTGACTTAAAACTTGGTGATGAAATTAAAATACAAAACATTTCATTTGAGGTTATAGGTATAATAGAGAGTTTGCCGGATATTGGTGGTTTTTTTTTGTTCGGAGATGAAGTTTTAATTAACGGTCTAAGCTTTAAAAATTTGAGAATAAATAATCTCGGAAGTTTTATAAATTATAAATATAAAATGAAAAAAAAAGGATGATGATCTTGATGTAAAGAGTAGTAACATTGAAAGTGACAATTTTGCAATTAAATATCCGGATGATGTAAGTCAGAATTTAAAAAAAATAATTGAAAACTTTATCTACTTTCTCTCTATTATTTCGTCTTCAGCTATTTTGATATCAGGTATTGGTCTAAAAAATTCTTTATTTTCTTTTCTAAGTAGTAATAAGTTAAAGATTGCAATTTTCAAATCAATAGGACTGAGTTCTGACAATATTAAAATATTATATTACTCACAAATACTTTTTATGCTGACTATTTGCTCTCTTTTAAGTTATATTTTGGGTTTAACGATAATTACACTGTTTGACTTCAGTCTTGTAAAATTTCTAAATATAGAGTTAAAGGTTAAATTTAAAATTTATGAATATTTAATAATTCAATTTTTTAGTATTATGCTTTTTTTTATATTTGCCAAACCAGTCTTAGACAGCGTCGATCAGATTAAAGTCTCAGATTTATTCAGAAACAGTAGTACACATTTAAATTTAAATTATAACAGAAAATCTGTTTTAGAAATTAGTACATTTTTACTAATCTTTATCTTTTCATTTTGCATTCTAAATGTTAGACCTCAACAAACATCTTTATTTTTTATATTTTTTATAACTGTTGGTTTTTTTTATTTTTTTTTATCTAAACTGTATCTTTTAATTTTAAATAAAATTAAAAATATTAATAATATTTCTATAAAAATGGGAATCAAAAACTTAAATGTTTTTCGTGGCCTCAATTCTATAGTGATAATGACTATGGGATTAGGAATGACGATATTATTCTTTTTAGGAATTTCATCTTATAATATTAATCATGAACTCAATAATTCTATACCCAAAAACGCTCCAAATTTCTTTTTTTTAGGAATTCAAAAAAATGAATTGAATACATTCTCGGAGAAAGTTTATAAGATTGATAACGAGGCGGAAAAATTGATTGTTCCAATGATAGCAGCAAAAATAGAGACCATTAATGATAGAAAGCCAAGAGAAATTATAGATGAGGACAATCAAAGCTTTTGGTTTATTAACGGAGAAAGAAGAATATCCTGGTTGAAAGATCCTCCAATTAATAATCCAGTTGTGAGAGGTAAATGGTGGAATTCAGATGATAAAAACAACCTAAAACTTTCTTTGGACGCAAAAGTTGCCAATGATTTGAAATTAAAAATTGGTGATTCTATGACTTTTAATATATATGGAAATTCAATTACTGGAGTTATTACAAATTTTAGAAAAGTTAATTACAAAGATTTAAATATTAATTTTGCAATTTTGTTTAATCCTAAATTTGCATCAAAATTACCGCATGAATTTATTTCTACAGTAAAATTTAAGAATGAAGATGTAATAAGTCTAAGTGATTTATTAAGATCATTACCAAATATTACTTACATAAATTTAACTGAGTACATAAGCAAAACTAAAAATTTTTTAAATAAGATTTTTATTGTGTGTATTTTAATATCAAATGTAGTTATTTTAATTGGACTTATTGTAGTATCAAATGCAGTTAGTGTGATAGGAAATCTTAAGGTTTATCAAAATTTAGTTTTGAGAATCCTTGGTTTTGAAAAATCAAACATTATAAAGTTAATAATATTTGAGTCTATGATATTATTTATACCTGTAATTTTCTTTTCTTTTTTATTTGCTGTTATGTTTTCTCATATTTTTATAACTAATTTTCTTGGTATTAATTGGCACTTTTCTCTTTTAGTTCCTTTAATTATTTCTAGCCTATTCCTATTCGTATTATTTTTGACTTTATTAATTTCAAATAGAAAGTATTTGAATCTTAATGCGTACAATCTTTTGCGGAATGGTTGAAATTAATTGATAGAAGTAGCTATAACATAATTCTAACAAATACTTTGTTAATTGGAAGTCATTTTGTTTCAGGGAAATATTGATGGGGAAACTTAAAATCAAGCTTCTAAAGAATAAGGATTCTCTGACTTTTGGACAGAAGCGTAGAGCCAGTGATTTATCCTAACCAATGAGGTTGTCCACTCTTTCCAAACTTTACATATAGATTAATTAATTTAACGTTTTTTTTTATTTTTTAATTAACATATTTTGTACTGAATCTTTAGCAAGGTTATTTTCTCTAATCTCAGGAAGTTTTTTAAAAAAAAACCAAGTAATAAAAAAACAGGACCAAAAGATAAGTAGAAATCGAATAACTACTTTGGGTTTGACTTCAATTTTCATAATAATTTAAAAACTCATGAAACTTTGTAAATGCATTTATCTAATTTATCAAAAAATGATTAAGAGATAAAGTTACCATCAATGTAAAACAAATTATGAATAATTCAATAATTTCTTATAATTATCAATTAAATCTAGTTTCCCCCAGTTAAATATTTTTTAAGGGAATATTGTTAGGGGTAAAATTATAAAATCAGGGATCTAAAGAGTAGGTATTCGAGGTCTTTCAGTTAGTGGGGGAGATAGGGAAAATGACTAGCAAAGACTTTAGATTCCACTTATTAAAATATAACTGCCGTTAGCCATTAATTACCCCGAGTTTTACATTATAATCTACAGCAATTCCATATTCTGGATCATTATCACTATCAACAATTAGTTGTCCTGCATTTGTTAATAATTTGTGACAATCTTTGCTTAAATGTCTTAACTTGATTTTTCTATTTGCTTTTGCATACCTTATTGCAATATCTTCAATTGCTTTAAGAGCAGATTGATCTACAACTCTTGATTTTGCAAAATCTAATATAACTAATTTTGGATCATCTTTTATATTAAAAATTTCCTTGAAACTTTGTGTGGATCCAAAAAATAGTGGTCCTTCAATTTCATATACTTTGGCACCAGTTTCTGAATTGGA
>MDTB01129813.1_pt1 | contig 18336 bp, 31 predicted proteins | sample 811161 | NCBI WGS metagenome assembly MDTB01 (sample SAMN05326650, study PRJNA326480) | marine metagenome | isolation source: seawater | place: Mediterranean Sea | collected 2009
TAAAGACAGTGCAATAATAGCTGAGAACGATGGTAGTGTTATTTTTGGAAAGGAAGTTAGAGGTAAGCAAAGAGTAACTATAGAGGCAGCAAATGGTGATACTTCGAGCTATTTAATTCCAAAAGGTAAACACATTAATTTTAACCAGGGTGAAAAAATTAAAAAAGGTGAATACTTACTAGACGGCCAACCATTACCTCACGATATTTTAAGAATATTAGGAATAGAAGAGTTAACAGAATACTTTGTTAATCAGGTTCAAGATGTTTACAGACTACAAGGTGTAATAATTAATGATAAACATATAGAAACAATACTTAGACAAATGCTCAAAAAAATTGAAGTTAAAGAAACTGGTGATAGTAAATTATTACCTGGTGAAATAGTTGATAGAATAAAATTTGATAGTATGAATGATAAATTAGTAGCTGAAGGAAAAAAACCTGCCGTAGGTGAGAGAGTTTTAATGGGAATAACTAAAGCATCACTTCAAACCGAATCATTTATATCTGCAGCTTCATTCCAAGAAACCACTAGAGTTCTTACAGATGCAGCCATTAAAGGTAAAGTTGATAAGCTAACTGGTCTAAAAGAAAACGTCATTGTCGGAAGACTTGTGCCAGCTGGAACTGGATCGATTAAGAATTCTTGGAACAAAAAAGCTATTGAGGATGATCAAAAATTCTTATCTGAACAGGAGAGTTCAGAAGTTTCAGAAGCTCAAATAAACCAATAAATATAGTCACTTTCAAGCTTTTATTTAGTTTGACAAATACAATTTCTAATGTATTTTGGCCATGTTTTTGGTTGGAATGTAGTGACTAGATCACTAAACGCTGCCACAAATAACACGTCAGTTATTTCTCCAAAAATAATAATATTTAAAAATTAATTATGCCAACTATAAACCAATTAGTAAGAAAAAGAAGAGATAAACAGATTACTAGGAATAAGGTTCCTGCATTACAAAAACAACCTTTAAAGAGAGGAGTATGTGTTAAAGTTTATACAACAACTCCTAAGAAACCAAACTCAGCATTAAGAAAAGTTGCACGTGTGAGATTGTCTAATGGTTTTGAAGTGACTGCATATATACCTGGCGAAGGCCATAACTTACAAGAACATTCTGTAGTATTAATAAGAGGTGGAAGAGTAAAAGATTTACCTGGTGTAAGATATCACATTTTAAGAGGAAACCTTGACACTCAAGGTGTAGCAAACAGAAAACAAAGACGTTCTCTGTATGGAACAAAAAAAGGCAAATAAAACATGTCTAGAAAACGAAAAGCACCAAAAAAAATTCCAGTTATAGATCCAAAATATAAATCTACAATCATACCAAAATTAATTAATTCAATTATGTATGATGGTAAAAAAACTATAGCTGAAAGAATTATATATGATGCTATCGATAAAATTAAAAGCAAATCAAAAGATGATCCACTAAATGTTTTTAATGATGCTATTAATAATATTAGACCAACAGTTGAGGTAAGATCAAGAAGAGTTGGAGGTGCAACCTACCAAGTTCCTGTTGAAGTTAGATCGAAAAGATCTCAGGCTTTAGCTTTAAGGTGGTTAGTCGATGCCTCTAGAAAAAGAAAAGATAAGAAAATGTCTGATAAAATTTTTAATGAAATATATGATGCTTATCAAAACAAAGGTTCAGCAATTAAAAAGAAGGAAGATACCCACAAAATGGCTGAATCTAATAAAGCATTTGCACATTTTAGATGGTAAATTAACTATGACTAGAACACACAATTTGAATAAATATAGAAATATAGGTATCATGGCTCACATAGATGCTGGCAAAACAACAACCACAGAAAGAATTCTATATTACACAGGTAAAAGTCACAAAATTGGAGAGGTTCATGATGGCGCTGCTACTATGGATTGGATGGAACAGGAGCAAGAGAGAGGAATTACAATTACGTCAGCCGCCACTACTTGTTTTTGGAATGATCATAGAATAAATATAATTGACACTCCAGGCCATGTTGATTTTACAATTGAGGTTGAAAGATCTTTAAAGGTCCTTGATGGCGCCGTAGCTGTATTTGATGGTGTCGCAGGGGTTGAGCCACAATCAGAAACAGTTTGGAGACAAGCAGATAAATACAAAGTTCCAAGAATTTGCTTTGTTAACAAATTAGATAGAACTGGTGCAGACTTTTTTAGATGTGTTGGAATGATAAAGGATCGTTTAGGTGCTAAACCACTAGTTATGCAAGTTCCAATTGGTATAGAAGCTTCATTAAAGGGTGTTGTAGATTTGATTAAAATGAAGGCTGTTGTATGGAAAAATGAAGATCTGGGAGCTGCATGGGAATTGACTGAAATACCTGAGGACTTAAAAGAAATAACCACGAAGTATCGTCAAGAATTAGTTGAAACAGCTGTCGAACAAGATGAAAAACTTATGGAAGATTATCTTGGTGGAAAAGATATTTCTGAAGAAGATCTAATTAAATGTATAAGAAAAGGATGTTTGGGATTTGACTTTGTTCCAGTATTGACTGGTTCTGCATTTAAGAATAAAGGTGTTCAGCCATTACTTGATGCGGTTGTAAACTATTTACCAAGCCCTGAGGATATTGGATCTATTAAAGGCACAAAACCTGGTTCAGGTGATGAAATCGAAATGAAATTTAATGATAGCGCACCATTTTCTGCTCTAGCATTTAAAGTAGCAAATGACCCTTTTGTTGGAAGTTTAACATTTATAAGAGTTTACTCAGGAACAGTAAAATCAGGTACTGGAATTTACAATACATCTAAGGACAAAGAAGAAAGAGTTGGTCGTATGCTTTTAATGCACGCAAATTCAAGAGAAGATATTAAAGAGGCTAATGCAGGAGATATTGTTGCTTTAGCAGGTTTAAAAAATACTATAACTGGACATACCTTAGCAGACAAAGACGCACCTGTTTTACTTGAGCCTATGGAATTTCCTGACCCAGTTATAGAAATTGCTGTAGAACCAAAAACAAAGGCAGACCAGGAAAAAATGGGTGAGGCCTTAGGGAGATTAGCTAAAGAAGACCCATCATTTAGAGTTACTTCAGACGAAGAGTCTGGCCAGACGATTATCAAAGGTATGGGTGAGTTACACTTGGATATTATAGTAGATCGAATGAAAAGGGAATTCAAAGTTGAGGCTAATGTAGGAGCACCACAGGTAGCATATAGAGAAACAATTCTATCACCAGCAGAAAACGATTACACTCATAAAAAACAAAGTGGTGGAGCCGGACAATTTGCAAGAGTAAAGTTAACCGTTGAACCTCTTGAACCAGGCAAAGGAAGAGAAATTGAAAGCAAAATTAAAGGTGGAGCAATTCCAAAAGAATTTATTCCTGGTGTTGAAAAAGGTGTTGAAACAGTTGCTGATGGTGGAATATTAGCTGGATTTCCACTAATTGATTACAAAGTAACAATTGTTGATGGTTTACACCACGACGTTGACTCTAGCGTATTAGCATTTGAGTTAGCTTCAAGACAGTGTTTTAAAGAAGCGTGTACAAAAGCAACACTTAAATTATTAGAACCTATTATGAGAGTAGAAGTTGTAACACCAGAGGACTATATGGGAGACGTAATAGGAGATTTAAATAGTAGAAGGGGACAAATAAATACTCAGGAACAAAGAGGTAATGCTACTGTTATTACAGCTATGGTGCCCTTGGCTAATATGTTTGGATATATAAATAATTTAAGATCTATGTCTCAAGGAAGAGCTCAGTATTCTATGTTCTTTGATCATTATGACAAGGTTCCACAAAATGTACAGGACGAGGTTACAAAGAAAACAGGTTAACTATGGAAAAACAAAACATAAGAATTAAATTACAGGCTTACGACAACAAAGTATTAGATCAATCAACTGAAGAAATTGTAAATACTGTTAAAAGAACTGGAGCTAATATAAAAGGACCAATACCTCTACCAACTAAAAAGGAAAGATACACAGTATTAAGATCACCACACATAGATAAAAAGAGTAGAGAACAATTTGAAACTAGAACACATAAAAGACTTATAGATATTATTGAACCAACGCCAGCAACTGTGGAAGCATTGATGAAATTAGACTTAGCCTCTGGTGTAGACGTGGAGATTAAAATTTAATGAGTGAAATCGGTTTAATTGGAAAAAAAATAGGAATGACAAGAGAATTTTATAAAAGTGGTCAATCTGTGCCAGTAACAGTATTAAAAGTTGAAAAAGGTAGGGTTATTCAATTAATAAACAAAGAACAAAGAGGATACGATGCAATTCAACTTGGGTTTGGTAAAATAAAAAATTCAAAATTATCAAAGTCAATGAAAGGTTTTTTTACAAAAAAAAATACAGAACCAAGAAAAATGTTAAAAGAATTTAGAGTAAAAAACCTTGAGAATTATAAAGAGGGAAATGAATTTGGAGTAGAAATATTTAAAGATTTAAAATTTTTAGATGTTAGATCAAAAACAATTGGAAAAGGATTTGCCGGTGCTATGAAAAGACATAATTTTGGTGGATTAAGGGCATCACATGGAGTTTCAATATCCCATAGAGCCCACGGTTCGACTGGTCAAAATCAAGATCCAGGAAAAGTATTTAAAGGAAAGAAAATGGCTGGCCATATGGGTGATAAATTAAGATCAATGCAAAATTTGGAAATAATTAAAACAGATATAGATAATGAACTTATATATTTGAAAGGATCCATACCTGGGTCTAAAAATTCAGAAGTCTTATTAAGAAAAGCGAAAAAAAATATTAGTAGATTAACTATTGATGAAAAAATTGCAATTCTAGAAAAATCAAAAAAAACTAAGGATAAAAAAAAATAGAATATGAAAATCGACAAATTAAATATAGATGGTAAGAAAAATTCAATTGATGTTTCAGACAAAATTGTAGGTGTGAAAGTAAACAATAAATTAGTAAGCAATGTGCTTTACAAAACAAATGCTAATTACAAAGGAAGAAAAGCAAAAACTAAACAAAAAAATGAAATTACAGGATCAACCTCAAAGATTTACGCACAAAAAGGAACAGGTAACGCCAGACATGCAAGTAAAAAGGCACCAATTTTTGTTGGTGGTGGTGTTGCTCATGGTCCTAAAGGTGAGTCTAATTATAAAAAAAGAAAATTAAATAAAAGTGAAAAAAAATTAAGTATTGCATCATTAATAACTAAAAAAAATAAGGACAATGAATTAATAATTTTTGACGATTTTCAAAATGAAATATTAAAAACTAAAGAGATGAACAACTTATTAATAAAATTTGAGGCAAAAAATTCAATAATAATTGCTGATAAAAAATCGAGAGAAAATATAATTAAATCTGTAAAAAATATACCAAATGTAAAGATAACTGATGTTAACCACTTTAGTGCTTATGATCTAGCAAAATTTAAAAAAGTTATTTTTACAGAAACATCTATAAAAGAACTTGAGAAAAGATATTAAAATGGAAAAATTACACTTATACGATAAAATTATTTCACCTTTTGTTACAGAGAAATCAACAAACCTTTCTGAACAAAATAAGATCATATTTAAAGTTCACGCTGATGCAAATAAAAAAAATCTGAAAAGTAATATTGAAAAAATATTTAAGGTAAATGTAACCAAAGTTAATATTATAAATAAAAAATCTAGAGTAAAATCTGTAAGAGGTAAAAAGGTAAGAGTTAGAGGATTTAAAAAAGCGATTATTACATTAAAAAAAGGTCAAAATATTGATCTAACTACAGGAATTTAACAATGGCATTAAAAACATTTAAACCGTATACAAAAACTACTAGAGGAACAATTCTAGTTAGCAGAGATGGATTGTGGAAAGGTAAACCATTCAAATCTTTAACATCTCCAAATAATTCATCAAAAGGTCGAAATAATTATGGAAGAATAACTTCAAGAAATCATGGTGGTGGACACAAACATAAGTACAGAAAAATTGATTTTTATAGAAAAAAATTAGATGTAGAAGCTGAAGTTGAGCGAATTGAATATGATCCTAATAGATCATGTCATATAATGCTTGTAAAATTTCCTGATAACCAGAGGTTTTACTATTTAGCTCCAAAAGATATTAAAGTTGGAGATAAAATTCAAAATGGAACAAACTCTGAAATTAAAATAGGGAACTGTTTGCCTCTAAAAGATATACCTGTAGGTATAGATATACATAATGTTGAAATAAACCCAGGTGGTGGCGGCAAAATTGCTAGATCTGCTGGAACTTCTGTATCTATTTCCGGAATTGATGGGAATTATTCAATAATAAAAATGACTTCCGGTGAGGTTAGAAAAATAAATTCAAATTCTATGGCGACTATTGGCGTATTGTCAAATCCAGATCAAAAAAATATTAAAATAGGAAAAGCTGGAAGATCAAGATGGCTTGGTATAAGACCTCATACCAGAGGTGTTGTAAAAAATCCAGTAGATCACCCACATGGTGGAGGTGAAGGTAAGTCAGCTGGTGGAAGACATCCAGTTTCTCCAACCGGTCAATCTGCAAAAGGTTTAAAAACAAGAGATAATAAAAAAACTGATAAATTTATAATTAGAAGACGAAAGAAGAAGAGAGGATAATTATGGCAAGATCAGTTTGGAAAGGACCTTTTGTGGAAGAACATTTAATTAAAAAGGTAGAAAAATTAAAAAATGATACTGTAAAAAAACCAATAAAAACATGGTCAAGGAGGTCAACAATTATTCCCGATTTCGTTGGAGTAAGTTTTTTAATTTATAATGGCAAAAAATTTATACCAATTACAATATCTGAGGATATGGTGGGGCATAAATTTGGTGAGTTTGCACCAACAAGACAATTTTTTGGTCATACACCAGCGGATAAAAAAGCAAAAGTTGAAGGTGGAGCAGCAAAAAAATAATGAATAAAAAAAAAAAAGAAATAGACCTTAAACTTGTTAGGGCAGTTAATAAAAATGTTAGATCAAGCACGAGAAAGTTGATCCCAATTTTAAAATCTATAGTTGGAAAAAAAGTAGATGTTGCAATAAGAAACCTTATCTTCTCTGATAAAAGAATATCAAAAGATATAAAAAAAACAATTTCATCAGCAGTTGCTAATGCTGAAAATAACTATCAGTATGATATAGATAAATTAGTAGTTAAAGAAGCTTACTGTGGAAAACAGGTAGTCATGAAAAGATTTAGAGCTAGAGCAAAAGGAAGAGCAGCTGAAATAATGAAGCCATATTCTAATTTAACAATTGTTCTAGCAGAACTGACAAAAAAAACGGAGGCACATGGGACAAAAAGTTAATCCAGTAGGTTTAAGATTAGGCATTAACAGAGGGTGGGACTCAGTTTGGTATGCTAAGAAAAAAGATTTTGGTAATAATTTAATAGAAGATTTTAAAATAAGAGAATTTATAAAAAAAAATGTTGTAAACTCAGGCGTATCAAAAGTAATGATCGAGAGAACTTCAAAAAAATGCTTTGTAACTATTTACACATCTAGACCTGGCTTTGTTATAGGAAAAAAAGGTTCTGATATAGAAAAAATTAAAGGGAACTTATCAAAGCTAACTACTAATGAAGTTGTATTAAATATTAAAGAGGTAAAAAAACCAGAGACAAACAGCTATTTAGTGGCAGAAAATATAGCTCAACAATTAGTAAAAAGAGTTTCTTACAGAAGGGCAATGAAAAGAGCTATGCAGTCAGCTTTAAGATTGGGTGCAAAAGGAATAAAAGTTTCAATTAGTGGAAGATTGGGAGGCAATGAAATTGCGAGAACAGAATGGTTAAGAGAAGGAAGTATTCCGTCACATACACTTAGAGCAGATATAGATTACTCCGAAGCAGAAGCATTAACTACATATGGAATTATAGGTATTAAAATATGGATATATAAGGGTGAAATATTTACAAAAGAATTTAGCCAGGAAAGGAACAAAGCTTAAAAATGTTACAACCAACTAGAACAAAATTTAGAAAAGCTCATAAGGGAAGAATACATGGAAAAGCCTCAAGATGTAACATTATGAACTATGGTTCATTTGGTCTAAAGGCTGCGCAGCCAGATAGAGTAATATCAAGACAAATAGAAGCTGCAAGAGTGGCATTAACAAGACACATGAAAAGACAGGGTAGGGTATGGACTAGAATGTTCCCAAATATTCCAGTATCAAAAAAACCGACAGAAGTAAGAATGGGGAAAGGTAAAGGGTCTCCCGAATTTTGGGCTTGTAGAGTTAAACCTGGTAGGATCTTATTCGAAGTTGATGGAGTATCAGAACAAATAGCAAGAGAGGCTCTTTATAAAGCTTCAGCAAAATTACCAATTAAATGTAAATTTATAAAAAGAATATAATATGAAAAAAAAAGAAATTAAAAAAATGACTAAAACACAAATGTTAGAAAATATTGAGAAATTTAAAAAAGATCTTTTTAATTTTAGATTTCAAAAAACAAATGGACAAGTGAAGAGTCCTTCTAAAATAAAGGAAATAAAAAAAAATATAGCAAGATTAAAAACAATGTTAGAGGTTAAAAATGCCTAAAAAAGTTTTAAATGGTATCGTTGTTAGTGATAAACCTAATAAAACTGTAACCGTTTTAGTTGAAAGAAAATATCAACATCCACTTTTAAAAAAAGTGATGAAAGCGAGAAAAAAATATAATGCTCATGATGAGGAAAATAAATATAAAATAGGAGATAAGGTTTCAATTCAGGAGAGTAAACCATTTTCAAAAAACAAAAAATTTGAAGTTATTGGAGTTAACAAATGATACAGGTACAAACAGAATTATACGTAGCTGATAATACAGGAGCCAAAAAAATTGAATGTATTAAAGTATTGGGTGGATCCAAACGAAGATATGCCAGTATTGGAGATATTATAGTGGTTGCAGTTAAAGAAGCAATACCTAAAGGAAAGGTAAAAAAAGGATCAGTTCATAAAGCAGTAGTAGTAAGGGTTAAAAAAGGTATACATAGAAATGATGGTTCAAAAGTAAGATTTGACAATAATGCTGCAGTCTTAACTGATGATAAAGGCGAGCCAATTGGAACAAGAATATTTGGACCAGTTACTAGAGAATTAAGAAATAGAGGACAAATGAAAATAATATCACTAGCTCCTGAGGTATTATAATGATTAACAAAGGTTTAAAAGTCAAAATTTTGACAGGAAAAGACAAAAATAAGGACGGAGAGGTTATAGAAATAGACAGGAAAAATAGTAGAGCAAAGGTTAAAGGTATTAATATTATAAAGAAACATGTTAAGACAACAAAAGAAAAAAAAGGTGGAATAATATCTAAAGAAAATTTTATTCATATGTCTAATTTAAAAATAATAGAAAATAAAAAAAAATTAGAGGCTAAAAAATAATGGAACCAAGGCTAAAAGATAAAATAATAAATGAGATAAATCCAAGTTTAAAAGAAATGTTTGGATATAAAAATTTGTATATGGGTCCAAAAATTGAGAAAATAGTGTTAAATATGGGTTTAGGATTAGATGGAAATGATTCTAAGATTGTTAATTCATGTCAAGAAGACTTAGCAAATATAACTGGACAAAAACCTGTAATCACAAAATTTAGAAAATCCATAGCAAATTTTAAAACCCGAAAAAATACCAATTCGGGTCTCAAAGTAACACTTAGAAAAAACAAAATGTACGAATTTATTGATAGATTAGTGAATATAGCGCTTCCAAGAATTAAAGATTTTAGAGGATTAAACTCTAACGGATTTGATAAATTTGGAAATTATACATTTGGAATTAAAGAACAAATTATTTTTCCTGAAGTTAACTTTGATAAAGTAGACAAAATAAGAGGTCTAGATATTACTATTGTTATAAAATCACACAATAAAAAACACAGTTTTGAACTTTTAAAAAGAATAAATTTTCCGTTCAAAGATCATAGGAGTAATTAATGGCTAAGTTAAGTGCGATAAATAAAAATAACAAAAGAATAAAACTTTCAAATAGTCTTTTCAAAAAAAGAATGGATTTAAAAAAAATTATAATGAATAAAAAGCTTACATTAGAGGAAAGATTTAAAGCTCAACAGAAACTCTCAAAATTGCCCAGAAATTCAGCAAAAAATAGAGTTCGTAACAGATGTCAAATAACAGGTAGACCTCATGGAGTTTATCGAAAATTAAAAATATCAAGAATTGCATTGAGACAGTTAGGTTTAGAAGGCAAGATTCCTGGTATGGTAAAATCAAGTTGGTAGAAAGGATATTATGAGTTTAAGTGACCCAATTGGAGATATGTTAACAAGATTGAAAAATTCTCAAATGAGAAATCATAAAAAAATTGAAATGCCATCGTCAAAATTCAAAACAAAAATAGCAGAAATTTTAAAATCAGAGGGTTATATTATTGATTATGAAGTTAAAGCAGTAGAAAAAAAATCAAATTTACTTATTAGCTTAAAATATAATTCTGGAAACCCAGTTATTAGCTCAATTGAAAGAATATCAAAGCCTGGTAGAAGAATATTTTCAAGTGCAGAAAGTCTTCCAAAAGTTAACAACGGACTAGGAATAGCTATAATCTCAACTCCAAAGGGCGTTATGACTGATATTGATGCCAGAAAACAAAAAGTTGGTGGCGAAATAATCTGCAAGGTATTTTAATGTCAAAAATTGGTAAAATAAGTATTTCAATTCCTGATAAAGTGAAAGTTGCATTAAGTGGCAGTATGATAAATATAGAGGGACCACTTGGTAAAAAAACACTTAATATAGATATTGACATGTTTGATTTAAATATTGATGAAGGCAAAGAAATATTTATTAAACCTAAAAAAAATAATCAAAATACAAAAAGACTTTGGGGTATGAATAGGAGTTTATTAAATAACGCTATCATTGGGACCAGCAAAGGTTATTTAAAAACTCTTGAATTATCTGGAGTAGGCTATAGAGCTTCTTTAAAAGGAAACACTTTAAATCTACAGCTAGGTTTCAGTCATGACATAAATTTTAATATTCCAGAGGGTATAAAGATCCTTGTAGAGAAACAAAATATATTAAAAATTTCAGGTACAGATAAACAGCAAGTCGGAATGGTTGCTTCAGAAATAAAGAGTATACGACCACCAGAACCTTATAAAGGCAAAGGAATTAAAGAACAGGGTCAATATATACTAAGAAAAGAGGGAAAAAAGAAATAATGAATTTAACAAAAATTGAGAGAAAAAAATTTAGAGTAAGAAATCAATTAAAAAAAGTATCTTCAGTCTCTAGATTTAGACTATCAGTCAATAGATCTGCAAAAAATATAAGTGCGCAAATAATTGATGATAATAAAAATATTACAATGGTATCTGCGTCCTCGAATTCAAAGGAAATAAAATCTTTAAATAAAAATAAAAAAGAATTATCAGCAATAGTAGCTGAAACTTTAGCTAAGAAAGCAAAAGATATGAAAATTACAAAAGTCTATTTTGATAGAGGTACATATAAATACCATGGGAGAATAAAATTATTAGCAGATGAGCTTAGGAAAAATGGAATGGAATTTTAAAAAATGGAAAAGAATACAGAATTCGTTGAAAAGTTAGTGCACATAAACAGAATTACTAAAGTTGTTAAAGGTGGAAGAAGATTTGGCTTTTCAGCATTAGTGGTTGTAGGCAACCAAAATGGAAAAATCGGTGTTGCGCATGCTAAAGCAAAACAAGTGCCTGATGCGATAAAAAAAGCAAATGAATTAGCAAGAAGAAACTTAGTCCAGATTCCTTTAAGAGAGGGAAGAACAATACACCATGATATATTCGGTAAGGACGGTGCAGGTAAAATTAAGTTAAGAGCTGCACCAAAAGGAACAGGAATAATCGCAGGTGGTGCTGTTAGGGCGGTATGTGAGGTTCTGGGAATAAAAGATATAGTGGCAAAATCACTTGGTACTGCTAACCCACATAATGTTATTAGAGCATGCATGAAAGCACTTACAAATCAAAACTCACCAAAAAATATTTCTTTAATTAGAAACAAAAAAATATCAGAGATCATAGAGAAAAGAGGCTAATGAATATTTTAAATAACATCTTGAAAGTGAAAATTCCAAAAAAAAAACTTGGTAGAGGTATAGGTTCTGGCAAAGGAAAAACATCTGGAAGAGGTGTAAAAGGGCAAAAATCAAGATCTGGTGTTGCAATAAAAAGCTTTGAAGGTGGGCAAATGCCACTTTATAGAAGATTACCCAAGAGAGGTTTCAATTCGATAAACAAAACTAAAATCGCGAAAATAAATTTGGATCAATTACAAACATTCATAGATAATAAAAAAATTGATGCTAGTACACAAATAAATTTAGAAATTTTAAAAAAGAGTAAAATTGTAAGTAAATCTCATCATAAATATAAAGTTTTAGCTAATGGAAATCTTTCAACAAAAATAAATATTGAGGCTGATTTTTCTTCTATAACTGCAAAAGAAAAAATTGAAAAGCTTGGTGGTGTTATAAAATTAAAAAATTCAAATGAATAATGAGTGAGGCCTCGCAAACAAACGATTTAAGAAATAGAATAATATTTACTGTTTTTATACTTGCAATTTACAGATTAGGAACTTTTGTTCCTTTGCCTGGTATTGACCCAGAACAACTTCAAATAATGATGGACAGTAACCAAAAAGGTTTGTTGGGAATGTTCAATGTTTTTGCTGGGGGGGCGGTTAGTCGGATGGCAATTTTTGCACTTGGAATAATGCCTTATATTTCCTCTTCAATTATTGTACAGTTGTTAACTGGCGTTACTGATTATTTCAAAAATCTCAAAGCCCAAGGAGAAATTGGTAGACAAAAAATTACACAAATAACAAGATATGGAACAGTTTTATTAGCGACAGTTCAAGGTTATGGATTGGCTGTTGGATTAGAGTCATCTGCAGATTTGGTAATAAACCCTGGTGTTTTTTTTAAAATTTCTACTGTTACTACAATTGTTGCTGGCACAATATTTTTGATGTGGTTAGGAGAGCAAATCACACAAAGAGGAATAGGAAATGGTATTTCGTTAATAATATTTTCTGGAATTGTAGCGGAAATTCCAAGAGCCTTAGTTACAACTTTTGAATTAGGAAGAACAGGTGCAATTTCAACTTTAATGATAATATTAATATTTACTTTGTTAGTTTTAACAATTTTATTTATTGTTTTTATGGAAAGAGCACTTAGAAAGATATTAATAAATTATCCTAAAAGACAAATGGGAAATAAAATGTATGGTGGAGAGTCATCACACCTACCATTAAAAATAAATTCTGCAGGTGTAATACCAGCAATTTTTGCATCTGCCTTACTATTGTTACCAGTAACATTTTCTAATTTTAATGTTTCCCAAAGCGATACTTTTTTAAATATCTCATCATATTTTTCTCAGGGTCAGCCTCTTTATATGATCCTTTATGCATCAGGAATAATTTTTTTTACTTTTTTTTATACCTCTATAACATTCAATCCAAATGAAACAGCTGAAAATTTAAGAAAATATGGTGGCTTTGTTCCTGGTATTAGACCAGGTGAGAGTACAGCTTTGTACATAGACTCTATTTTGACAAAGCTCACAACAATTGGTGCTTTATACCTTACTCTAGTTTGTTTAATGCCAGAATTTTTAATTGCAAATTATCCAATCCCTTTTTATCTTGGTGGTGCGTCTGTTTTAATTGTGGTCGTAGTTGCAATAGACACTGTCACTCAAGTTCAGACTAGACTAATGAGTTCACAATACGAACAATTAATTAAGAAAACTAAATTTGGTAGATAGTCTAGGTGAATGTTATAATATTTGGACCTCCTGGAGCTGGAAAGGGCACTCAAGCATTAAATATTGTTAAAAAATTAGATCTGTACCAAGTTTCAACTGGGGATCTTCTAAGAAATGAGGTTAAGAATAAGACGCAAATTGGTAAAGATATAAAAAATATTATATCTAAGGGTGATTTTGCAACTGATGAAATAGTAAATGAATTGATAAAAAAAATTGTTTATGATCCTCATAAAAAAAATAGACTAATATTTGATGGTTATCCAAGATCAGTAAGTCAAGCAAAAAAATTAGAAGAACTATTAAAAATATCAAAACAAAAAATAGATTTTATTTTTTTTCTTAATGTTAATAAGGATACAATTATCAAAAGAATAGAAAAAAGAAAAATTTTAGAGAAAAGAGCTGATGATAACCTGCTTACAATACTTAAAAGGTATGACACTTACATGGAAACAACAAAACCTGTCTTAGATTTCTATTCTAAAAAAATGAACTTTTATGAAATCAATGGGGATGGAAAAATAGAAGATATATCAAGTAAAATAGAGCAAATCTTGTCTGTTTAAGACATTGACATTAAAAGATCTTATTATATAAAAGGCTAAATTTTTATCTCAAATTATGGCTCGTATAGCAGGTGTAAATATCCCACAGAACAAATTAGTTAGAATAGGTCTAACTTATATATTTGGCATCGGTGAAAAAAATTCAAATGAAATCTGTAAGTCGTTGGAAATTGCTAGCACTAAAAGAGTTAATGAACTAACCGATGATGAAATTTTAAAAATTAGAGAGTTTATAGACCAAAAATTTACCGTTGAGGGAGATCTAAGAAGAGATACATCATTAAACATCAAAAGATTAATTGACTTGGCATCATATCGAGGTTCAAGACATAGAAAAAAATTACCTGTTAGAGGACAAAGAACTAGATGTAATGCACGAACAAGAAAAGGAAAAGCAATAGCCATAGCTGGTAAAAAATTAACTCCACTTAAAAAATAATATGTCAAAAGAAAAAAATGAAAATAAAGACCAAATAAAAGATAGTTCACCAAAATCTAAAAAAAGTTCTTATTCCAAAAAGAAAAAGAATAAAAAAAATATTTTAAATGGAATTGCTTACGTTCAATCAACTTTTAATAATACAATAGTTACAATAGCTGATACAAATGGAAATGTTATATCTTGGGCCTCAGCTGGACAAAAAGGATTTAAGGGTTCAAGAAAATCCACCCCCTATGCTGCACAAGTAGCTGCTGACTCGGCTGCAGGTAAAGCATTAGAAGTCGGAATGAAAATTCTGTCTGTAGAAGTAAAAGGTCCAGGTTCTGGAAGAGAAACTGCCCTTAGAGCGTTACAGGCTAGAGGTTTTAAAATTGTGTCAATTAAGGATACAACACCAATGCCTCACAATGGTTCAAGACCGCCAAAAAAAAGGAGAGTATAAATGGATACAACTGAAGTGAATATTAAAAATTGGAAATCATTAATTAAGCCACCTAAACTGGATATAGACATAAGCGAGGACAAATCTTATGCAAAAATAATCGCAGAACCACTGGAAAAAGGTTATGGGCTCACATTAGGCAACTCTTTACGAAGAATTCTTTTATCATCAATTCGAGGTACGGCAGTAACTGCGATACAAATAGATGGTGTTTTACATGAATTTACATCAATAAAAGGTGTAAGAGAAGATGTTACTGATATTGTATTAAATGTTAAATCACTTGCTTTAAAAAGTAACTCTGAAAATACAAATAAATTAATCCTAGATGCAAAAGGTCCAGGTGAGATTAAAGCTTCAAATATAACTACATCATCAGATATTGAAATTTTAAACCCTGATTTGGTAATCTGTAATTTAGATGAAAATACAAATTTTCATATGGAGATGACTGTTAGTAATGGAAAAGGTTACGTATCAGCAGATCTTAATAAACCAGAGGAACCACCACTAGGTTTGATACCCATAGACTCATTATTTAGTCCTGTTAAAAAAGTCTCATATTCAATTAGCACTGCTCGAGAAGGAAAAGCACTTGACTATGATAAACTTACAATGGAAGTTGAGACAAATGGATCAATTTCCGCAGAAGATGCTGTTGCTTATTCAGCAAGAATATTTCAAGACCAGCTTGGTATGTTTGTTAATTTCGATGAACCCCAAGAGATTATAGTCAGGGAGCAGCCAACAGAACCTGAATTTAATAAAAACTTATTGAGGAAAGTAGACGAACTAGAACTTTCTGTAAGATCAATGAATTGTCTTAAAAACGATAATATAATTTATATAGGAGATTTAGTCCAAAAATCTGAAGGTGAAATGCTGAGAACGCCTAATTTTGGACGAAAATCTTTGAATGAAATTAAAGAAGTATTAACAGGAATGTCGCTTTATCTAGGTATGGAAATACCAAATTGGCCACCTGATAATATTGCTGAATTATCAAAAAAACTAGAGGAAGCTATTTAATGAGACATAAATTTGGTTATAAAAAACTAAATAGAACATCAGAACATAGAAAAGCATTAATAAAGAATATGCTTAATTCTCTTGTTAAGTATGAACAAATTACTACGACTCTTCCAAAAGCAAAGGTTTTAAAGCCACAGGCAGATAAATTAATTACTTTAGGCAAGAAAGATACACTTCAAAATACCAGAACCTTAATTTCTAAGCTTCAAAATGAAGCGTCTGCAAGTAAAATTAGAAAAACATTGTCTAAAAGATACGAAAATAGAAAAGGTGGATATACAAGAATAATAAAAGCAGGTTTTAGATATGGAGACAATGCACCAATGGCAGTAATAGAATTTGTAGATCGTGATATAGAAGCAAAAAAAGTAGACAAAAAGAAAATAGAAAAATCGAAATCAATAGATAAAAAAGTAGAGTCACCGAAAGAAGCTACAGCCTAAATAACATTTTTTATGAAAAAAACTATCAACGTAGATGTTACGTATGTTGGTATGCGTATTGATAGATTTCTTCGTAAACACTTTGAAACTATTCCTCAAAGTTTAATAGAGAGGAATCTCCGAAGTGGCAAAATTAAACTGAATAAAAAAAAAATAAAAAGTTCTACTAAACTTAAAATTAACGATGCGATCGAACTTCACAATTTTGATATAAAAAAAGAAAATGCAATCAAAAAGGTTAAATTTAAACCTTCATATACGATAATAAAAGAAAATGAAGATTTTATAATTGAAAATAACGATGACTTTATTGTTCTTAACAAACAGGCGGGTATATCTGTCCAAGGTGGAACAAAATCAAAAAAAAACTTAATAGATATTTTTTCTAACAGTGAAATTTTTAAAGATGATAAGCCCTATTCAGTCCATAGATTAGATAAAGAAACTTCTGGAGTTTTTATAATAGCAAAAAATAGACCAACCGCACAACTACTCACAACACTGTTTAGATTAAGAAAAGTTTATAAGACTTATATTGCAATATGTAATGGGGAAATTACGATTAAAGAAAAAGGTTTAATTAAAAATAATCTTATTAGATATGATAATAAAAAAAAAATAGTTGAGAATGCAGAGACAAATTATGAAATCTTAGATAAAAACAATAATTGTACCTTTATAGAGCTGAAACCAATCACAGGTAGAAAACATCAGTTAAGAAAGCAATTATATGATTTAGGACATTCAATCTTAGGTGATAAAAAATATAATTCTTATAAAATAAAAAAAAACAATAACCACCTTATGCTTCATTCTTATGAAATTAAATTTAAAATGAAAGAAAAGAAATATACATTTAGAGCGACACCACCTGAGTATTTTAGAGATATGCTTAAAACAAAAAGACTTAATTTTTAATTTGTTCCAAAAATTTATCAATTAATATATCTGATATATATTTATATCTTTGTTTTTTAATTTTCATAAGATTTGTAATATCTTTATCTTTAATTCCACAAGGAATGATTTTTGTATAAACATCTAAGTTATTAGAAATATTTAATGCAAATCCATGGTAGGCGATCCATTTTTTGACTTTAATACCTATAGCTGCAACTTTTTCAATTTTAATTTTATTATCAAATTTTCTTTTATGCCAGATACCAACATTTTTTCTATCAGCGTAAACTTTTATATTAAATTCTTTTAAGGTATTGATTATAGTATTCTCTATTGAAGAAATAAGTTTTCTAATATTTTTTTTTCTTTTATTTAAATCAATAACAAAATAAAAAATTAACTGACCAGGTCCATGATATGTTATTTTTCCACCTCTATTTGTTTTGATTAAATCTATTGATTTATCTAATAATTCATTTTCCTTATAATTAGTTCCTGCTGTATATACTTCTTCGTGTTCTAAAATCCATATAAGTTCACCTTTCTTTTTTGCATGAATTTCATTCAATCTTTTTTCTAATAATGAAATAGCATTTCTATATTTTATTGGTTTTATTGACTTTTTGATCTCAATCATCATTATAAAATTGTAATATTAATATTTTGTATTAATAGTGCCAACTAAATTATAGATAAATTTATGACTTTAGTAAAAAAAATTAAAGATAAAAAAGTTA
>MDTB01075514.1_pt1 | contig 18334 bp, 13 predicted proteins | sample 811161 | NCBI WGS metagenome assembly MDTB01 (sample SAMN05326650, study PRJNA326480) | marine metagenome | isolation source: seawater | place: Mediterranean Sea | collected 2009
TATAACTGGAGAACCTGTGACCATCTCTAAATTAAGTTAATGATACAACTTATCTTAACATAGCGACCTTACCACGAGAGGTCCTAAAAATGCCCGATTCAGCCTCATAGGTGATCTCATACAGATAAGAATCTTGAGGTAGGGGAGTTAAATTCAAAGAGCCATCCCATTCGCCATCTAAATCATTGGTCTCAAACACGACGCTGCCGTATTTGTTATAAATAACCAAGTACATAGAAACAATATTTTCCAATGTTGGCCTAAAATAATCATTGAGGCCATCTAAGTTCGGTGTAAAAGCGGAGGGCATGGCCACGCGAAAGCCCTTCTCCACATCCAGAATTTGAGTATTAACTGCCTCACATCCGACAGCGTTTGTAATTTTCAGGGTAATAGGATATGCTGCAGGGGATACATAGGTATTTCTGGCATTAACCTCATTTACGAGTGCTCCATTTCCTAGGTCCCAGGACCAATCAATAATTTCTGGCCCCTTTGAATCATCAAATAAAGATATGGGCCAGTCAATATAAGGATAGTCATATTCTAAATTGAAATCTGCAACCAATAAATAATCCGTTTCGACAACTAGTGTAGTATCGAGGGTGCACAAGTTCTCATCGGTAATCTCTATGTTTTGATCGCCTCCTTTCAAGCCACCATAATAATTATTAGGAAAAGGATCTCCACCATTGATACGATAAATATATTCTCCAGTCCCTCCACTGGCCGCGACAGTGAATTCTCCATTGCTGGTAGTGGTGCACAAGTTGTTTTTAAGTGAAAGAACTTCTAAGGAAAGCGTCTGAGGTTCGGTAATTTCAATGATCCCCGAAGAGTATTCACATAGCGCTTCATCTGTGATGATAAGTTCATACTCGCCACCAACGATACGAGTAAGATTGATGTTTTGTGAATAAGGATCTCCATCTTTAGCCCAATTGTATGTATAATCTCCAGTACCGCCAGTCACCGATACACTAATGGTGCCGTCTTGATCCCCAGGACAGGTCAGATTTGTAGTGGCAATATCGAATTTTACGGTATCCGGACCCGTAAGTGTAACATAAACGGGCGTTTCACAAAGGCCTTCATCGATGACGTCAATAATATAATCTCCTGCCGGGAGTGCACTGCCAAACGATTCGGAGATCGGTAGTGGAACCAGGTTTCGCTTCCATTCATAGGTGAAATTACCCCAACCTCCTGTGGGAGAAAGGGCTATTAATCCTGTTGAGTCTCCCCAGCAAATCATATTTTCTTGGGTACTGGTGACGTTCACTGCATCTGGGTTATCTATGGTAAAAGAATTGGACCTCAGACAACCAAAGTTATCTGTGACGCCCACTGTGTAGGTACCATAAGTGATATCAATCTGATCTTTACTTTCACTGATCGCGGCACCTTCTTTTTCCCATTCGTAAGTAAAATCAGTCGATTCACCTAGCACTTCAATAGAGAGCAGAATTTGAGCATCAGAAGAATCTCTACAAGTAATCCGAGTGAGATCGCCATTGATATTGAACTGATTATTGGGTTCAGTAACGTTAATGGTAAAGGTATCTGAAAGGCAAGAAAATCTATCTGTTGCGGCGAGATAATAATCTCCCGCTGCGAGACTATCAATGGTGGCAGTGGTATTGTATACCTTACCATAATCCACCCATGAATATTCAAAAGGAGCATTGCCATTTATCATGGAGGCAATAATGGAACCGGTACTCGCATCTTTACATAAAACATTTGTTACAGCAGGATCTACTACCATGTTAGCAGGATTATATAAAATTACAGTGCTGTCCTTAGTACATCCCTTATTATCTACCAAAGTAACCAGATGGTTTCCAGCCGTTAAGTCTGTGGCTGCAAAAGCAATATCCTCGGTAGTAACTGTATCAGGGCCATCTTTAGCATTGTATCTCCAGATTATAGTAGGAAACGACTCGGAGCCCCCCGTAGGATCCAAAGTAATTTTGGCATCAGTCCCATTGTAACATTCAAGGGTATCAAGGGTAGGGTTTAAGAAGATTTTATCTGGCTGAAAAACAGTCACGGAATCATATCTGGTACAGCCAATAGGATCTGTGATAGAAACTTGATAATCACCACTATTTAGATCTTGTACAACAAATTTATCAGAATCGAATAATTCCCCATCTTTTACCCAACTGACAGCAAAAGGAAATGGATGTCCGTTGTCTGGGGAAAGGCCGATATTAATCGTCCCATCCTTTGAGCCATAACAAGAAACATCAGCGACAATGGGCCCAATGGTGTAAGTTGTTGTTGGTTCGGTGACAATAACATTTTGGACAATCGTGGGGCAATTCAATGAATCCACAACATTAAGCGTATAGGTACCTGAATCTAGCCTGCTGATGGTAGTTGTATTATCTACATAGATACCATATTTATCCCATGTTTGCGTGTAGGGGGCATTCCCTCCGGTGATACGCACATTTATTTGGCCTGTTGCACTGTCTTTACAAACCACGTTTGTTACCGTTGGGAATACTTGAATTTCAGGAATATCGGTAATCTCAAAGGTTTTATCGATGGGACAACCTTGCTCATCTGTGATGATAATCCTATAAATACCACTGGCCAATGAGTCAATTTCAGTATCTGTCCAGGCGCTGTCTGCAGGATTAAAATTCGTTCCATTTTTAGACCATTGGTAGTCATAGTTCAATGAATTTCCTCCATTGGCTTCAACCTCAATATTACCGATTTGATCGCCACCACAGATGTTATCAGAAAGTCTTGAAGAAATTTGCATCGCCGTGTATTCCTGAACGTAATAAGTAGCCTCTTTTATACACCCATTTTCATCGGTAACTTGGAAGGTATAGTCTCCCTCAGAGATCCCAGAGATAATTTTTTCATTCTCAATTCTAGTGCCAGTAGCCGTTTTTCCTGCATACCAAGCATAGTCATAGTCCGTCGGGTGGCCCGGATCAATAGTAAACTTTACCTCAACTGAACCCGTACTCTCCCCATTACAAACCACGGGAGAAATGACGGTTGCTGTAGGTGCTGCTAAGACCGTTTGACTCACTACTGTAGGGGCATTTAGACTGTAAGTAGTGGTAGGTGCTGCAACGGCATAATCAAAATCTCCAGCTGCAGACGTACAATTATTAACATCGGTAACAATTAATTGGTAGGTGCCATCACTTAAGTTATCGAGGGTTGTTCCATTTCCTACAAAAACACCTCCTAGTTTCCATTGTTGGGTGTAGGGAGCGGTGCCTCCTGAGATATCTACAGAAATTGCAGAGGTAGTCCCTCCTTGGCAAGGCGCAGGAGTGATGACCTCTGCAACCTGGAAACCAGCTAAATAATTTACCGTAAGGGTGTCCTTTACCACGCAAGCCGCCTTATTGGGGGCCGTAGTTGACTGATCTGCTACAGTAACAATAAAAACCCCTGAATCAAGCCCAACAAGATCTGTATTTGTACTTGGCGCATTTATGGGGAATGGATCGCCATCTTTTACCCAAGAATAGGTATAATCGGTAGCTAACACGGCATTTCCACCACTGGCTTCAATTTCAATTTGGGCATCCCCAGAATCTGGACAACTGAGCTCTGTTACATTGGAAGTAATAACGATGATTGGATATTGCTCCACTTGATATGTTTGTGTTTTCACACATCCATAATAGTCATTGACTTCAAAAGTATAATATCCAGCAGCAAGATCAGAAACAAGTTTTGTGTTTTCGGTATTGAACGGTGAGCCTGTCGCTGCTTGACCTGTATACCAATTATAAGTATAACCACTGGGATGTACTCCATCATCATCATCATCAATTATTACGGCAATGCTACCTAAGTCTCCATTACAGGTCGGATTCGTTAAAACGCTAGGAGTTGGAGTTGTTAAATTTTCTATATGATAGCTTGATGTTGGGGAAGCGATAGTGTAGTCAATAGATTGGAACGTACAACCATTTCCATCGGTTACTACAACGTCATATACTCCGTTTTGTAAGTCTGAAATATCTTCACTGGAGGCAAATACCGATCCTGCCCCGTCCTTATACCAACTATAGCGGTAGCCATAGTTAGGGTTGGGGGTTCCTCCAGCCACATCAATTAAAATATAACCGTCATCTCCATCCTTACAAAATGGAGCAGAAACATTTACGGAGTCTTTACCAAATACATTTACGCCGCTTACGGTGGTTAGAGCGACAGAAAGGTTTGATGGAATATTGACAGGATACGTTTCTTGAAATTGAGTTGTTTGAGTGGTATACGCACAGCCATTGAAATCAGTAACGTTCAGAGTATAATTACCTGCCTCAGTTACGGTTAGTTCGGTGGTGGAAGTTCCCGTATTTGTAACCTGACTTATCGGCATCAAAACTCCTCCTTGATCCCATTGATACTCATAAAACTGACTATTTAATGTGTTAGAATTTGCACCCCCAACAACCACAGAAATTTTTCCAGGTGGGTCAAAGGTTAAATTTCCGGATGCGGTTATATTGGTAGAAACAGTTATATTATTTTGATCCGCAATCGCTGTAACGATGACCATCCCGGAAATTCCCGTTCCGGTAATGACGTCGCCCACGGCAATGGTACCAACGTTATTATTTAAGACCAAAGCCGTATTACCCGTAGAAGTAACCACATCAGCTGAAGAACTTACTGGGCAAACTACGTTAGTTATCGTTTCATCAAGAGACAATACTTCAGGCTCATTGATGGCATAATTAGTAGCTTGAACACAACCAAAAGCATCTCTCAACTCTACCGTGTAGGACCCCTCCAATAAGGTATCAACTGAAGTGAGACCTAAATACCCTGTAAGATGATTTTTTGTGCTTCCACTCCATTTGTACCACTTGATGCTGTCAATTTCATTTCCTCTATCGGGATCGAATTCTGCCTTACCATCACCAAGTCCAAAACAACTAACATCGGTAAGACTCAACGTGTTTTCATTAGTGAAAGTCAGAACAGTGTTGTCTTCTAAAGGGTTTATAGCAGTATTTAAAACTAAATTCTGTTGATCCCCGAGTGAAACAACAACTCTGGAAAAGGTAGATCCATCCGTTTGTTTACCCGTAACCACGTCTCCAGCCTTAATTACGCCAACATTACTGTCAACCACTAAAGCCGTTGTATTGCTGCTGATTGCCCCGTTTACCGCGGCGGTAGCCGCAACAATAGGCATGATAAATCCTGAATTAGGCTCTGTAATTTCAATTTCCACATCATCGGTGAAGACTCCGTTGTAATCTTTGATTCTAACACTATAAAATCCCGCAGCCAAATTGGTTGAGGTAAGACCACTTGTAAAATGGGTATTGTCCCATGAGCCAATAGCGGTTGTGAAAACACCATAATTACTTGAATAAGAAGCGGCCGAAGTTGCCTTATATTTATACTGGATATTGTAAGGAGAAGTACCTCCATCTACCGCGGCGGTAATATAAGCATCATCTGCATCCTTACAAATGATATCGTTTGCATCTCCGCTAAAAGTTTTGGGGGAGGAGAGCGTAGTAATTGAAAAATTCGCAGGCTGGGTAACAACATAAGGAATGACTTTAGTACAAGCACCACCACCAGAGGGGGTTCCAGTAATTGTTGCGGTATAAGTGTCAGCGCCTAAAGATAGAATTTTAAGTGGCGTAAAAGTTAAATCTACCCCAGTTGAAATATTATGAGGAATTGATAATATAAGCTTTCCTGCATTAGGCCCCGAAAGCGGCTTATCAATTACAGTAACTACTCCGACAAGATCTGTGCCTGAGGCAATGTTAACAATATCTCCAACATCAATTAATGAGGTATCTGAAACACTTAATACATTATCATTGGGCGAGGCAGGAGCAGCATTTGTTCGTCTGGTTACTAATTGATTTCGGGTATTGGGTACTAAGGAGGGGTTTACAGGACCAGAGGCAGCGCCATTCCAAGTAATCCCCCAAGTGTAGGATTCATTGCTATTGTCTACCACGGGAAGAAGTGTCACCGAACCATTGCCTAGCTCAAAACCAGAAAGGTTGATAATGGTTTCATCTACATCAAAACAATCAGATAAGGTTTGCTGAGCAAAGGTTTTTTGGCAACTCTTGACATCGGTAACAGTTAAAGTATATATTTCAGAGGGAACAGTTCCAGAAGTAGCGGTACCAGTTGTTAAATTAGCACTTGTACCAACCACATCACCATTTGCTTTCACCCAACTGTAAGTGTAACCGGAAGTTCCTCCCGTTACTCCACCTCCAGAAAGCTGAATAGACCCATTAACACCACCTATGGAACTTGGATTATCTCTTGTGAATCCTCCCACAGCAAGATCTGCGCCTGGTCCAGTAACAGTAGTCGACGCACCATTCGACTTTGTAATACATCCATTATCATCTTGTACGGCAACAAAATAAGAATTTCCAGCCGTATTAGCTGAAATTCCCGTGAAAGTTGTGCCTGAGCCCGTATTGGTAAAACTGTAAGAACCATCTGCGGGCGCGGTTCCTGTAGTATTTGAAGCAATACCGTAAGTTAGCGTTCCAGTTCCCCCTGAGGCAGCGGTCATGATTACTGTACCCGTTGATTCACCAAAACAAACGACATTGGTACTTGAAACCGTACCTAAAGTGATGGCCCCTGGATCCGTCAGCGTTTCGGTAATGTCAGTACCAGAGAGAGAACCTCCCGCTGCGTAATCGTAAGTACAAACATTGGACCCATCGGTTGCTTGAACAGAAAAATGATAGGTAGGATTTGAAGCGTCAGAAAGACCCGTGAAAATACCATCAGCATCATTGTATGTGTAGCTACCATTTGAAGTACTTACTGCATATGAATACGTTCCTAGTCCACCGTAGGCTGTAACACTGATCTGTCCTGTCGTACCACCAATACACAAAGGATCGATGGTAGCGCTCGTGTTAACCACCAATGAAATTGGATCCGGTTTGGTGATAGAAAAAGTAGGACTGGTTTCCACCTCTCCCGAAGCACCAGTGATCACCGCATAGTAATATCCGACGCCAAGATTTCGAGCCTGAATAGAAGTTGCCCCAACGTTACCCCCACCGGCAGGATTATTGATTGCCGTGGGAACAGAGCCGCCAGTCAAGGCAGCAAAGGCGGTACCATTAAATTTCCACCAAACTACTGTTTTGCCTCTTGCAGAAGATGCTCCATCGAAAGTAAGAGTAATTGTTCCGTCGTTAGTAATTCCCTCATCAATATTATTACATGTAATATCTGTGTGAGCGCTTGAAGCAAGATCAAACTGTGCCCAACTAATTAAAGGAGATACAAGGGCAAAGGTTAAAATTAAATACGAAAATCGTCGTTGTATTGATTCCATTATTACTTAAGTCAATGATTTATAAAAACACGGGACATTTAGTTCTTCGCATGCCTAAAGGTGGCTTACCACTCGTTATTTCAAATAAATAACTAAAAGAAATCTCATGAAATCCTTGCCTAGCAGCACCTTCTGAAAGAGACAGGTCGTAGCTATAAATTGTGGTAAAAGTATTTTTCTTTATTCCTACCATCATGCTAATAAAATTGTTCTCTTCAAAAGCCGTAGGATCTGTTCCATAAAAAACGCCAAGGATGACAGGTTCAATTACGTTATAAATCCCCATATCCAATCGATTGAGTGGGCCTTGACTAGTAAAGCTAAACGTCGGCATGATGGCGATATTTCGACGCGTATTTCGGGAAATTGCCTTAAAACGATAGCGATAACCCATGTGCCCAGAAAACCTCGTTTTTAATTGATAATCACTGCCCTCCATAAAAGAGATATTATTTTTAAAGAGGTTGTGAGCCGCAAATCCAAACCATAGCTCTTTAGAATAGCCTAAAACTCCAAATGAGGCATCGAAATAATTGATCTTACCTGAAGCTAAACTTTCTGCAGACAGGCCTGTGATGTTACCAAAGGCATCCAGCTGATCTGAAAAAATAAAATTACCAACATTGAAATTTTGTTGACTATACGAAGCTTCCAACCCAAAACGGATCTGCATATCTTTAGTTACAGAAAAGTCATAACACAGCGGAAGGGCTATTTTGTTGTGGGTATAACCACTGGTTTCGTCTGTTTCATTGAAAATCATTAGACCCACGCTGCTGTGATAATCTACAAAGCTGTGATCAAATGAAAGTTGAGAAATATTGTAGGCTGAAAGAGAGCCTACTTTTTGCATTCTATAATTCAATCCAGCGCGGGTAAATTCCGAGGTGCCCGTAAAAGCAGGATTTAAAAAAATAGGTGCGTTATAGTATTGCGAAAATCCAAGGTCTTGCCCCACCGAGGGAAGAAAAAAAGAGAACGTTATTCCAATACAAAATAGTCTTAAAAGTTTCATATAGATTGATTTTATGAACAATCAATTTTTATTCACGGAAACAAATATAAAAATGTAAATTGATAAATTCTATTATAAGTCAGTGGATTAACTATTCTGAGGGATAATTTCTTTATTTCGTTATAAATTGCAGTTAATATTAAATAATTATATATGCATAAATACTCCCAACTAGCATTATTCTCATAGGTAGAGCAGCGAAAAGAATATGATGAAAGCAAGTAATTTAAATTACGGCATATTGCTTACGGCAATGACTCTTAACCTTTCTTGTAATCCAGGCGCCCCTATTGACAGCAAAGCAGTTAAAGAAGAGATTCAATCTCGACAAATAAGGAAAGTTTCAGCATCAGATATCATGAAACTGGCCCTGAAGACAGGAGAAGAAATTCAAGCCGACGTGACCCGTCAGCATATGTCATCTATCCTTGCCGCCGATGGCGGAATCGAACGTTGTAAGCTTTCTTCATTACCTGCTGTTTTAAAAGCTAAAGGCCGAGGGATTGAAATTTCTCGAATTTCCCAGCACCCAAGGGAAAAAGGCCACCCGTTGGATTCCGTCGAGTTAGAGGTCTATGCAGCATTTGAATATGCTGCTCAACGGCAACTTCAAATGATCCCGAGTTTAGAAGATGTAAATGAAACAACATTACGGTATTGGGCACCCATAATCATGAAAAAAGCATGCCAGAACTGTCACGGAAAAAAAGGAGTGCATATCGGTCTCAAAACTCAAAAATTACTTCAAGAGCGGTTCCCTCAAGACCAAGCCTTTGATTTTGAAGAGGGGGCATTGATGGGGCTTTGGCGCATCAAAATCCCTAAAAAGGAAATCATTATGAGTCTTTAAGAGCTTTGATCTGCCCGTAGCGATAACATTCTGGACTGTGATCATTAACCATACCGATGGCTTGCATATAGGCATACATAATGGTACTTCCTACAAATTTAAATCCCCTTTTTTTAAGGTCTTTGGATAAACGAATTGAGATATTGGTCTGACTGGGGGGTACCTCTTTTTTTGTATGCCATGCCCCTTGAATGGGCTGATAATCAACAAAGCGCCAGACATAAGTATCAAAAGAACCAAACTCTTTTTGTATTTGTATAAACGCTTTAGCGTTTTCAAACACAGAATCTATTTTAAGACGATTTCTCACAATATGGGGATTCTCTATCAGGGACTCCAAATAGGAAGAAGTAAATTTGGAAATAAGGAGGACATCAAAATCAGCAAATGCCTCACGATAGCCACCCCTTTTGTTTAAAATAGTTCGCCAGCTTAAACCTGATTGTGCACCTTCTAAAATTAAAAATTCAAAATGTATCTTATCTTCGTGTACGGGAACTCCCCATTCTTTGTTATGATAATTGATGTAGTCAGGATAAGTATTGGCCGCCCAGGCGCAAATTTTTTTATTCATAAAAGCCGATTTGATATCATCATGTATTTTATAAATTTAATTAAGTCTGGAGAAAGAAGATGGTAAATAAAAAATTAATAACTCTGTTTTTTTGTATTCTAACCCAAGGAGTCTGGGCACAAATTTTTGAAACTCATTTGATGTCTATCTCAGAAAGTTTACCTGAGGGGATTACTTCAGATCGCGTATGCGTGGTCATTCATCAAATGCCTGAAGTGGAGGATCAAATGCTGGCACAAAAACTACACATAAATTTGAAAGCGATGGGTATTGATGCCATGCAATATCTCTATTACGATCAATTGTATGGGGGGCAAGATGTCTATAGAAAAACCCTTGCCGCCTTACAAAAAAGACATATACGAATTTTAATGTTTTTGGAGGTCTCCACTCAAGGATTTGCCTTGACTCTGGGGACCATGGGTACTGCCAAATGGATAGATTTTAAGGACAAAGCATGGCAAGCAAAGGGCCAAACAATGAAAGAAGTTTTGATGCAACTCGCCAAAAAAATGAAAACCTTAGATTTACCCTACAGTAATTACCTGATTCCAGATAGTCCTGAACTCAGGACCCAAATACGGCTTTTTAGTGGTACCCATTTTCCACGTTATCCGACGCAGCTCAAGCGATTTCCACTCGCTGTTTCATTATTCCCTAGCCTGACTGTCGATGGGATTTTTTTGAATGATCAACAACGCACGTATCTGTCTCAATACAATGAAAGAGTAGCGCTAAAAAATGCCCGTATTCAAGAAATCTTCTCCAATTATCCTTACAAAATCGAATTTCTTAAAGATCAATCAGATGCCGCATTTTATAAAGACCGATATCAATACGTCTTAAGGTATGCCTACATGCCCGGCGAGGAGTTACGAACGGTATTGGGTTATGAGCTAGACCCTTCCCAAACTCAATACATTTCAACGGTGCCCGTGGACGGAAACCGAACACTGAAAACCTTAGACAAGCAAAAAAAAGTGTATAAGTTTTATATTCAGAAAACCGCCAATGGAGACCTTTATGCGGGACGCTATTATGATGCAGATGAAACTTGGGAGGACGCCTTGTATAATTTTAAAACTCTGATGATGGCGCAATTTAAAAAATAAGAGATCAGCCTAAAAGCGCTTTTTTTAACTGCTCAAAGGCGTTTTTATAAAAAGAAAAAACAAATGATTGCTGATCTTCAAGATGCCAAATAGTAGATATCGGGAGGAGGGCACCCGTCCAATCGGTTTGATTCCAATATGCTCCCTTAGGTAAAGGCTTCAATACAACCACTTCAGTATGCGGCCGTGACTGGACATAAAAACATGGTTCTTTGGCATATACGCCTCCAGGCATGTAACCAAGGATTACATAGGTATCTAAATGTTCGTTCCCTGAGTCTTTGACAATAATATTTATGGTTTGATTCAAAAATTGAGGCCAAATCCTGATTTCGGAGGTTGCATCTCCGGATTGTGATCGAAAATCACGAAAAAGGATAAACGTGTTGTGATAATAAGCCCCCAAATGTGTCAGTAGATCGAGGTCAACCCCATCGAAGGGGAGGTTTTGATGGAGGCCTTTCACTTTATAAGGGATCTTAAGAGAAAGGTGTTGATGACCCAAGCCTAAGGATTCCATTTGTTCTTCTAACCAAAGAAGGGATTGATTGAATTTTTTATCTATCAAAAGAAATTGGCTCAGTGTGTTGAGTTTTTTGTCCACCAGAAAGAGTTCAAACGAGGTCATGGAAAGGGATGAACGAAAAGTTTTGGTCCCCTCTATCCAACGGCCTGCCATTCTCCAGAGGCCAGGGATCCAACTCAAGGTGTTATATAAATGCTCATCTGCTTGTTCAGTGTAATGAATGCCTACTATGGCTACATTTTGAGCCGCCAAAAGAAGCTTTGTATTGAGCGTTAAAAAAGTTTTAGGGGGAATGTAACGTAAAGGATGCCAATCATATTTTATCATATTTTTGGCAAAGATTCCTTATAATTCGTACTTTTTTACTGCTTTTTTTAGGGCGTCAATGTTGGTGGTTATCGAGGGGTCTGAATAAACTTGTGAGGAAATAGCAGAAACAACCTTCGTTTTAAAGCCCAATTTTGTGGCTAATTTTTCACAGTGATGGATTTCACTTTTGTATACTTCCTGATCAATTTTCATGAGCTGTATGATATTAAACAAATAATCAAATTTATCATCAGAGGAGAGTAAACTCATATTGGGCATAGGCACAGGGTTTTTGACAATCTCTTTTATCTCTACCTCCGAAAGGCCATTTGCTCTCCCCAACATTAAAATATGTAATTTTTCTTGACCATCAAATTCACCATCTATTTTGGCCAACTCTATTAAGGTGCTTAGTTGCGCTTTGATGGTACTCATATTTTTCTCCTTTATTGTTTTTGTTTGATTTTATGCAATCAAAGCTAACGATTTATTCAAAGAATTTAGAATAAAAAAAAAGAATAAAACGAAAAAATTAAACCACGCAGTATAAAAATCAGGCATCATGTAAATAACTACCTGCATTGATATCAAAGGTAGAACCCGTGGCATGGTCGGCCATTCCTGAAGCCAAAAAGGTGATCAATGGAGCCAAGTCCTTGGGCTCAGTAAGGCGCTCCAAAGCGATGTCTCCCTTAGCATGCTCCTCTCCATATTGGGACATAAAAGCTTTGGCCATATCGGTTCTCACAAAACCAGGTGCTATATTGAAGGCTTTCACCCCTTTTTTTCCAAATGATTTAGCGATGGATCGTGTCAAGGCTACCAGGCCCGCTTTGGAACTAGCATAAGCTAAATAATCTGCGGTTTCTCCCCGGTAAGCCGCACGAGAACTGATATTAATGATCCTTCCCGACGCTTTTTTCTGAATAAAATGTTGCACCGCTTTTTTACATAAAATAGCTGGGCTATGCAAATTCACCGTCATTGTTTTTTGCCAAAGGACATCCCATTCTTCTTGTACCATATCGATAGGTGCTGGCTCAGCAATGCCCGAATTATTGATCAAAATTTCAATACTTCCCAGCTCTAAAACAACACGTTCAAAAAGTTTTACCGCTTCCCCAGGATCTGAAAGATCTGCTTGAAACGCTTTAGATTCATTGCCCATCACCTGAGCCAAACTTTCGGCATCATTCATGTTCTTATTATAATGAACAGCAATGGTGGCTCCTGCTTCTGCGAGTTTCGTCGCAATGGCCTTTCCTAATCCACGGCTGGCCCCGGTAACTAAAATATTTAAACCAGAAAGATTTATATACATGATCTCGTCTAAAATGAAAGTTCAAATTAGTACAATTAAGTGTAAACTTTTGCCTTGGGTTAAAGGATTAATTTTTTAATGCTGTTACAACAAGCGCTTATAGGCTTTTATCAAACCGATAACGCATGAAATTTAGTTATATGAAAATAAAAAGTAAATGCTATAAAATGTCCACATATTTAGGTAACCTTGTGGATATATGATTCGATATTTAATCTTTTAACAACGATTAGGTAGAAACAAAATTAAAGATATACCCATGGGCTTGTTGATTCCTCTAATAATTATTGCATTGTGTTGTCTAGTGATCTGGCGAGCAGGAGATGGCTTTATGGTCGCCTCTGAATATGTTGGACGCCATCTTTCAGAGGGTGTCAGGGGAGCCACAATAAATGCCATAGCCAGTTCTATGCCGGAGGTATTTACTTCCTTTTTCTTTCTTTTTGTGTTAAATGATGCATCGGGTTTTTCTGGGGGTATCGGAACTACCGCGGGCAGTGCCATCTTTAATAGTATGGTTATCCCTGCTGTTTCCATCATTGCGGTGCTCTCTATGGGAGCCGTGAAAAGAATTGAAATCTCTCGTAAAGTTCTTTTTCGAGATGGTATCGCCTTAATTATTGCAGAGTTTATCTTCCTTATTTTGATCAGTGGGTCTGCGCTCGATTGGCATCATGGGTTGTTATTGATGTCTGTTTATGTGGTTTATATTGTTTTCATGTTTGCTACTATGGACAAAAAGACCAAAGAGGCTTTGATGTCCTCCGCATCACAAGAAGATGAGGAGGACAATCAAGAAGAGGTTGAAAATACGGAATCCCCTTCCTTTTTTTTAGCGCTCATTACTTTAAATTTAGAGCATGTTTTCATTGGAAAATCCAAAATTAATGATACACGAGCTTGGTTTTTATTGGTTACTGCCACGATGTGTATCGCAGGAGTTTGCTATTGGCTTGTATTGGCCTGTGAATGGTTAGGCGAAAAGACCTATGAGGTGCCCTATTTAGGAACCTTCGAGGGATTGGATATTCCTGTCATGTTTGTCGCCCTGATTTTGGCGTCTGCAGCATCAAGTTTTCCTGATACCATTATCTCAATCAAAGATGCTAAGAAGGGGAATTATGATGATGCTATTTCCAATGCACTTGGGAGTAATATTTTTGATGTTTGTTTTGCTTTGGGCTTTCCCCTATTCGTGTTTACGTTGATCAACGGCCCTATAGTCATGTCTGAAGACATCATTGATTTGAGTAGTGAATTGAGATTATTATTGCTTCTATCCACCGTCGCGGCCCTTGCCATTTTTACTACAGGCAAATATATGGGACGAGGGAAAGCTTTTATTTTATTGGGAATATATGTGTTTTTTGTTATTTATATTGTAGGTAGAGGTGCTGGTAATGAATGGGCTCAATCGATAGCTGATGGGTTGGTTTCTATGGTCCATTTCTTGAATATCAACTGATAAAGTGCCGTCGAGAAGCCTTCAGCGCGTAATATGACCGTGCCTTTCCCCATTTTTATTGGCGAAATCATACATACCATTAATTTCATCAAAATTTGCAAGTAGGAACAGAGACATGATTTTTCAAGAAGAAATCTCGTTGACACCTTTTCCAAGAGGGTTTCATCTCATTACTGACCTGGTCAGTGAGGTGATTTTATCATCCGGTATTCAAACGGGTACCGCACAAGTCTTCGTCTTACACACTTCGGCCAGTTTGAGCATCAATGAAAATTCAGATCCTTCCGTTCGACTTGATTTTGAATCACACCTCAATAAGTTAGTTCCAGAAAACCAAGCTTATTATCGGCATAATTACGAGGGTCCAGATGATATGCCGGCTCACATCAAGGCGTCACTACTCGGCACATCCGTCCATTTCCCCATTTCTTCCGGGCTACCTCGATTAGGTGCATGGCAAGGCGTATATTTAGGTGAACATCGCAATGATGGTGGAGTTAGAAAGTTGATCATCACCGTTAATGGTGCGTGACCATTACGATGACTCGTCTGACGGCCATCGTCATATAGTCGCCTCATTTTGCCCTCATCAAACCCCTGCTACCCGATGGATGCTTGTTTAGTTTGAATTCACTCCTTTGGGTTCCTCAACTGTTGTAATTCCTCTTGAATTCGCTCTTTGTCTGAGGCTATCTCATTGACAATAGCGGTTACTTTTAAAAATGATTGTAATTCCCCTTCTGTTATTTTATGTAATATATGTTTGTTGAATGCCTTTACGGAACCACTAGAAAACGCTCGTTTTTCCCTTCCCTTCTTGGTTAGGAAAATACGAACTAATCGTCCATCTAAGGGGTCTTTTTTCCTAATGATCCATTTTTTTAGCTCTAGTGCTTTCAGAATTCTGGTTAGGCTCCTCGCTTCAAGACCCATTAAGGGTGCAATTTTTGTAGCAGGAGTTCCCTTTTCAACGTCTATGTTAAGCAGTACAAAGCCACTTGATGGAGAGATTTCGAAATCCTGTCCATATTGACTGTACATACGTGAGATGGCATGCCACGCTATCTTAATATTAAAATCAATGCTTTGTTCTTTTTTCATGATTGTCGTAAATATAGCCATTCTATTGCGTTTAATCCCATCTTTTTTAATATGCAATCTTTGCTTCGAGACAAAAGCGCATTATCTTGCTGATCTAATTGCAATACTATGAGCGCATCTGACTTTCAAGGAATTCCCAAAGTTTTTTATTCTTATCAAACACAAAAAGCCTTTTGTAACTGTTTGGTCTGTAAGTGCTATTTATTAGACGATGAGACCTACGTCATTGAAAAGGCATATAAAAAGCATTTAGGATATACCGCACAAGACGTGATCTTTGATTATGCTATTTGTTTGGCTTGTGCATTAAAAATAAGGCAAGAGTTTTCAACAGATTCTTTAGCAAAAATAGATGCCTATTTTTCAAAACACCTTGTTATGAGTTCAATCCCTCTTCAAAGGAATCCCATCGATATTGATCAATGCTTAACCCAATGTGCAATAAAGAAAACTTCAGTTACTGAACTAACTAATTATCAGATTTATGGTCATTTTCATGGGAGTAAGCTCATTAAGAGTATTTCTCCTTATCTAATTTCTCAATCAGCGATAGAAGAAATTATCCCTCTCATATCTAACGATACCCAAGATATGTTGAATGATTTTTACAATTGCCATTTGAATCCTGATCCCGAAATGTTCGTGCCTAAACAACCTTCGGATCAATTGATCTTCATTTAATTTAGTTCATCACCTCGCAATATACGAAAACGCCTTCTAGCCTCGACTGCATAAGCACTGCCAGGAAAACTTTCGAGGAACTGTCGATACGCTTGTTTTGCCTCAGATCTATTATCTAAATATTCTTCTAAAATTTGAGCCTTCATAAATAAGGCATCATCCCCTAATACTCCTTCTGAATATTCGTTTATCAGGGTATTTAAGGAGTTTAATGCTTTTTGATATTTGCCCATGCGTTTATCAAGTTTGGCTAATAACCAAAAACCATCATCCCGAATAGGATGACCCAATTGAGTATTAATCAATATTTCTAGTTTCACTCGGGCTTCATCAAATCTATTCTGATACATTAGCAAAGATATGTTAGCATACTCCATTAGCCCCAATTCGTTGCTGTCGCCCATAGTATTAGTTTCTATGAATAAACTAAGGTCTAGGGCATCATTGGCTATTTCTTTGGTGGTAGAACGCTTCAATATGTCTAAATGTGATTTGGCTAAATCGAAATTGCTCATAAAATAATGTAACCTAGCATTTTTTAATTTAGCCTCATAGGCCATGGCCGTGTATGGATTTTCTTTTTCAATTTGTGAATACAATAATGATGCTTCCCACTTATTTCCGATAATCATGTTGATATTGCCTAAATCCATCTTAACTTGAGCCTTAAAGGTTCTCGTTATCCCAGGTAAATTTCTAAGTTTTTCTAAAATTTTTATTGCTGTGTCTGGTTCATTTAATTGGTATGCCATTATTCCAGCTTTCTTTTTTAAAGCTTGTAACCGATAAGGATTTGTGTCTGTTGTGCGTTCATAAAATTGTTGATATGCCCCTGCTATCTGATGGAGGGCCAGCTTATCTATCGGCTGCTTATTAGACAATTTTTTTTCTTTAGATAGTAGTGACAAAAATTGGGCCTTCTCTAGCGTTGATACTTGACCACTTTTTTTCACTACGTAATCATAAAAAAGAAGAGCATCTCCATAAGCTTGATTATCATAGGCTACCTTAGCGACTTGCATTACGATACTTCCATTTCTTTGAGAATTCCTGTCGATCGCTTTTGCTTGGATAAATGCTCCGTAATAATTATTTTCCTGAATATATAACCACATTAGCAGATCATTATAAAGTACGTTATCAGGATATTGTTGCGATCTGATAATGAGCTCTTTCTCTAGTATTTCTTTAATGTTTTCATCTGATAGCAGCTCTTGTAAAATATTTTTTATATAGGGTATATGGCGGGCTTGTTGTGAAGCAAAATTTACATATTCCTCTATCATTTTAGAATCATTACCTAGCACACTATAATTTTTCGCAAAATCGAGAGCATAAGCCTTAGAATTTTGGGATTCGATTCGCGCTTGAAATAAAAAGATCAATGCATCGTTATGAAGTTTTCTTTGACTTAATTCTTCTGCTATTCTTTTTAATGTATTTACATTACCTCGACTCGCATCATAAAGGCCTTCTTTAAGCCGTTTATATTCCTTTTTGTTTGGAAGCAAATGTGCCACATAGATTTGATCGACAAGGTATCTTGAGTTCCCAGGATATTGTTTAATTACATAATTTAAATATTTATATGCATGATCTAACTTAGCATTATTGATCATAAGATCAAGATAATTGCTATGTATTCGTGGAATATTTCTTTTTTGCTTTGACAATTTTTTATATATATCGACCGCCTTGTCGTATTCTTTAGATTGATAATATTCATTTGCCAGTTTAATTTGATCGAGTTCTTGTCCAAATGTAATAGCTATTATCATTAAGCTCATTAAATAATTGATTAATTTTTTTTTCACATTTTCAGGGTCTTATTTATTATAATTATATAAGATTAATTAACTATTATAATATATTATGTCTGTTGATATGTTAGCAAAATAGTGAAATATTACTAGGAATTTCTATTTGTTTATAGAAATAGGATTATCAATAAGTTATGCACCAATGAAAATAAAGCAAGTCTTTGATTTATAAGAGATTAAACAATTATAAACTTTTTTGGTTATTCTAATACAAATGA
>MDTB01079683.1_pt1 | contig 18331 bp, 14 predicted proteins | sample 811161 | NCBI WGS metagenome assembly MDTB01 (sample SAMN05326650, study PRJNA326480) | marine metagenome | isolation source: seawater | place: Mediterranean Sea | collected 2009
TACGTTGGATTAATAGCAAGAAGTTACGCACTTGGATATGGGGGGCGTAAAATGTTGCCCGGACCTATATTTTTGATTTTGCCCCTAATAATTTCACTTATTGTTGCTAATTTATACGTACTTATAAACGAAAAAAGAAAAGGGTCAGAAAAGAATTACTTTTTGTGGAAAAATAGTGTAATTGGGTTAATTTTCGGATCGTGGGCTGTACTTGGTTTGTCATATTATATTAATCTTTCGTCTACAAGCATACAGCTACAAATTATACTTATTCCTTTGTCAATATCTTTGGGGGCATTCGTTGGAATTCTTCTGTATTTTAATAATACAAATTTAATTTCTTTCGGATTGAATAACTTTAAAATTCAAAATTTTTATAAAGAAAAAAACTTTTTTGTTTCGTTTTTTATGGCATTAATAATAAGTTTTCCTGTTGGTACATTTATATCTGCTTCAAATCCAATACATGAAATTCAAAGATTAAGTGAAACAAGGGATTCACCTAGATGGCCAACTAATTTGATTTATAAAAATGTAGAAAATGTCGAAGCAGGACAAGAATATGCTAAAAAAAATAATCTTACAATTGCATATTTTGGATATATGGCCAACTACATATCATTGAGAGCAGATGTAAAATCTGCAATATTATTTAATAATCCGAAAGAAGTTTTAGTAGGTTCGTTTGCTGGAGGACTTGAGATGAGCTGTAATTATATTAAATCATTAGACCCCGATATAATTATAGTTGACGATCTTTACGATGGATTCTCGGATGGATCTAATCAGCCATACAAAATAATCGATCTGGGCGAAGCTGGGTTATGTAATGAATACAAATTGATTGAAATTAAAGGTGTTGCAGAAGGAAATATACTTCAAAGGTAAAAATATATTAATTGTTTAAGCTTAATTCAGTAATTCTGTAGCTATTTGCAATTATTGTGGGAGTAATTGACCCAACGTTAACAATGGGCAATACTGAAGAATCAATAATATGTGCATTCTTAAGATTCTCTATTCTTCCAAAAATATCTGATTCATTTTTTGAAGGATTTTTTGAATGTGGAAATTGAGCTCCATAATGATAGCTTTTTCCAAAAAAATATTTTGTTTTTAAAATACCGATAGGAAACATTCTAAGTTTAAAAAATATTCTATAAATATTATTTATTCCTTTTTTAATTTCTGCGATATTTTGATTTTCTACTTTGTTAATTTGTATACGATTTTTATCATTTTTTGAAACTTTGACATAATTTGATAAGTCTTGATCAAAATATATAAAAATTCCACCAGTAAATCTCATTATCCAATCTGGAATTATTTTTAATAGTTTTGAAAAAGAAAAGCTACTCTCAGCAAATTTAGCTAAAGTTTTTGAATAAAAATAAAATTGCATAAAGTAAGTTTTTTTATTAAAAGAATGTTGTATGAATAAGTCAGAAAAAGAATCAAGTTTGACCTTATTTTTAAATAACATAAAAATTGGCAAATTTATCATTTCACTGATTTTTATTAATGCTTGATCAACTATTCCTGAATTTATCATTATTGTTGATGTGTTTAAAACACCTGCACCAATAAAAACTTTATCAAACTCATAAGTCTTGTTTTGATTTTTTTCCTCTAAATTACAAATAACTTTATTATCAGTCTCCTTTAAAGAGATCAGTTTTGTGCTTTCTAAATAATTTATTTTTTTTTCATTTATGAATTTCTTAATTTCATATTTGCTTGACCATATTGTATTTAAATTACATGTCCATCTTGGTTGTCCACAGTTATTACAATTTTCTTTATTTAAAAATTCATTTTTTACAAAATTATTTATTGCAATAGAAGAATGCTCAGCGAGTGTATTTGGATATTCTTCTGAATTAATAGTCTTAATGAGTCTTTTTATATTTTCTGAAGGTACGTCACTAATATCTATTTCGGTTCCTGATTTATAAGTCTTTTTTGGAATTATTAACTTTATTTCTTCTAAATACTTTTTGATATCAATATTTAAATCATTCCAAGCTTTTAAGCTTTTTTCGTCAATAGAAGAAAAAGTTCCACCCCATACGTTTGAAAATCCACCAAATGCTTTGGATGAATTTATTTCAGAATTATTAAAGTATTCATTTGGTTGATATACATTTGCTTCTAATGAAACTCTTGTTCCTTTTAAAAATTTTGTATTAAAAATACAACTTCTCTGTTCGTGTTCAAAGTCATCTAAATTTGAATTATCAATTAATGTTACATCTAAATTTCTATTTTTATTTAATGAAAGTAGTGATCCAAATGCAGATGGACCCGAACCTACAACTAATACTTTTTTTATCATTTCGTTACGTTTACTAAGTTAATATTAGGTAATGAAAGTTTTTATAACTGGGGTCTCAAGTTTTTTTGCATCAATTTTAAAAAATTCCTTAGAAAATACTGAAATAATTCCTATTAAATCAAAAACAAACAGGGATTCAGATTCTATGGATTTCGATAAGACTTTTTTAAATTTAATTGATGAAGATTCTTATATAATTCACGCTGCTTGGAATATGTCTAACAGAAAAGTGGCTAATTCAAAGAAAATAAATGTTGAAGGAACACTTGACTTTTTTTTTAGTTTAGATAAAAAATTTCATAACCAATTCATATTCGTATCTTCTGTGGGTGCCTCTAAATATGCCCAGTCTACTTATGGAAAACATAAGCAAGAAGTAGAAGAAATTATTTTAGCAAATAAGGGAATGGTATTGAAGTGTGGGCTTCTTATTGATGAAAACAATCCCTATGAGTATGGATTTTTTTCAAACCTTTACAAACTTGCTAAGAAAGCTCCAATAATTCCAAATTTTTCAGGAAATAAAGCAATTTATCAAGTTACTAGAATTAACGATATTAAAAAAGCTTTTAAAGAAATAACTACCATAAAAGAAAGTAAAGTTTATGAATCTTTTGATCAAAGCTCTTACTCGTTTAAAGATCTTGTTCAAGGTTTAATGAATTTAGATAAAAAAGTAGTAAATTTCCCATGGTTTATAGGATATTTTGTATCTAAATTTTTCGAAATAATAAAGATTGATTTTGCTGTGAAAAGTGATAGTTTATTGGGAATAAGAGAAATGCAGAAAAGATTTAAACATGAAAAAAATTGAAGTAATAATTCCCGTATTTAATGAATATGAGTGTATTGATGAGTTAGTTAAAAGGCTGAATAATGTTTTGCTAGAAGTAGATAATAAAAAATTTGATGTCGCTATAACTTTTGTTGATGATGGCAGTGAATTTGAATTCAAAGAAATATTAGATAATTATTCTAAAAAACATTCTTACATTTCAGTGTTGTCATTAACAAGAAACTTCGGACATCAGGCAGCTCTAAGAGCAGGTATAGATGAATCACAGGCAGATGCATTAATTATGATGGATGGCGATCTTCAAGATCCTCCTGAAATTATCATAGAGATGATTTCAAAATGGGATAATGGGGCTGACTCTGTTTCCTGTGTTAGAAAACTTAGAAAAAAAGAATCTTTTTTCAAAAAGTTTACTGCAAATATTTTCTACAGATTATTCGATAATAATTCTGATTTTAAATCTACAAGAAATGCTGGAGATTTTAAACTTATTTCAAAATGGATGGCTGATGAGATAAGAACTATTACAGAACATAATCTTTATCTTCGTGGTTTTATTGACTGGCTTGGAGGTATAAATGAAAAAATATATTACGACCGGGATGAAAGATATGGTGGTAAAAGACGATACAAATATAGACAAAGTTACAATGTAGCAATAAATGGCTTGGTTTCTCTGTCTGATTTTTTTCCTCGACTTTTGAACAAAATTTTTATTTTTTCAACGCTGGGTATTGTCTTTATTATTTTTTGGATAATAGGTACATATATTCTCTATCCAAATAATCTTGCTCAAGGATGGTCGTCATTAATACTTACCATCTTATTGGTTCTGATTTTACAATCCTGTTCATTTATTTTTTTGAGTTATTACATAAAGAAAATTCTTGATCAAACTTCAGGAAGAAAAAATTATCAAACAAAAAAATAAATTAGTTGCAATAAGATGGTTTGGTTAATCGATAGACAAATAAATCATTGTTTTCAAATTCAAGATCTATATATTTGTTATTTTCGAAATCAATAGGGTTTATATATTTTCCTGAAAGCATGTGAGTTGCTCCTATGCTTGAAATCAATTCACAAAAATTTATTTGATCTAAGTTATAAGATGGATTCTGGTTCTTAATAAATAAAGTTACGTTAGCTGCAAAATTATCATAATACGCTGTTCCGCTAGGACCTAAATAATCTAATTCTTTTTCAATAACTTTTCTGAATTCTTTATTATATTTTTTTTCATATAAATTAAAGTATCCATCAACTATTTTTAATCCATGATAACCACCAATCATTGGATCGATGTTGTAAGAAACAAATCGAAAGTCATCAATATTTTTTTCTTGCAATATATATTCATTAAATGATGAGGTCATGTAATACTCTTCTATCTCTTGAAGAGGTGAGCCATAGGTTGATAAAAATGGAAGTGCATTATTCCAATTCCTCATTAATAGATAATCTAGATAATTTACTCTTTGTCCAAAATTGATTAAAGCATTTGATGTATTTGTAGGGAAATTATCAAAAGTTTCAGGTGTTATTATTTTCTCTTTGGCTGAGCCATTTAATACAAAAGAAGATAAAAATAAAACAAGGACAAATACTTTTATCCGTATTTTGCTTATACATAATAAAAGAAGAAGTGGGTTTAAGATCTGATTAAAAATAACAATTCTCCATAGATTTGTTCTCAATCCAAATAATGCATTGAGACTAAAAACACCACTTCGATCAATTGAGTAAATCAAATTTAAAATTTGGACTAATAAATAAATTTTAAGAAATAGTTTTTCATTGTCATTAATTTCTTTTTTGAAAAAGAATTTAAATACAACAAACAGAAAAAATAAAGAAATTACAGGGAATATAAAATACTTAACAGAAGTATTAATATGCCAATGCCCCTCGATATTTACTTTGATAAATTCTCTAAAAAACTTTTGGAAATTAGCAATATCTAAATTAAAAATTTTATTCTCTGAATAATTTCTGACAGTTTCAGCACCAAAAAAAATTTCATAAAACAATCTATAGTTATTCAGAAGTAAGAAAATGCCTGATAAAAATAAAAGATAGAGATCTTTTATTCTTCTTTTATTTAGATAACTCTTCAGTAATGTCAAAGACATAAAAACAAAAATCCATAATCCTCCTAATTGAATCTCATATAAGAATGGAAGAATTAGAACCAATAGAATATTTTTTATATCCGTATCTTCTTTGGAGTAAAAATATAAATACATTGAAATTACCATTGCCAGAATTGACGTCGTAATTATTGGCCAAAAATCAGAAACCCCAACGAATGTGGCCGCTGTAATAACTGCTATATTATTTTGAGAAAATTTATTGAATATTTTTAATGAAAAATAAATAATTAACATTCTCCCTATTATTTGGATTACAAGTTCAGAATTTTCTACCCCTAATAAATATTCTAAGATTGAGGTCAAATGAAATTCAGAGGGTATTAAGTAGTTGTATTTGTATCCATTTAGAAAATTGGGAATTATTAGATCTAGGTCAAAAAAGTTAAAATATTGTCTTTTAATTGTTTTGTAAACATAAGCTTGATTAAGATAGTCAATTGTTTGAACATAATATTTATTGTTATAAAAATAAGTGAAATAAAAAAAAATTACAATAGATATTTTTTGTAAATTATGTATTTGAAATATTTTGTAAATCATTTAAACTATTTTCAATTTTCAAATAAGAGAGTTGCATCATTCAGATCTTGTACGTTCCCAATATCTGTCCAATATTCAGATATCAAATATGATTTGATTTTGAAATCCTCTTGTACAAAATTTAACACGTCAGGAAGATCAGCTCTATCCTCTGGTAAGTTTTTTAAAATAAGAGGAGAAAGAATATTGATTCCTGCACTTATAAAATATGGGAATTTGGGTTTTTCAGTAAATTTATTGACATTTTCATTTTTCAATTCAACAACTCCATATGGTATATCTAAAACATATTCTTTTATTCCCATTAGCATATCCACATCTGAGTTCATGTACTCGTCAATAAATAAATTGAAGCTCATGTTAGTTAATATGTCTGAATTAATAAGTAGTACTGGTTTTTCTTTATTTTCTAATTTCGAAGCAGATCCTAGTGTACCCAATGGCTTGTCTTCAATTATATAATTTATATTTGCAGAAAATTTAGAGCCATCTCCTACCATTTCCATTATTTTCTCATATTGATAATGGACAGAAATATTAATGTCTTTAATACCAGAATTAACAATTTGATTAATAATTCTAAATAAAATTGGTTCTCCACCGATTGAAATAAGAGGTTTTGGAGTTTCTAAAGTTAATGGATTAAGCCTTTTACCCTCGCCACCTGCGACTATCAAGGATTGGAACTCACTGGAAAAAGAATTTTCTTCAAAATCAAAAATAAGATCGATAAAAGTTTTATCTTTTTTTATAACTGGAAGGATATTGTCATGTGATTTTCCAAAAATCTGCTCAATTTTTTTCTTTTTAGATAATCCATCTTCGTTATCAAGTAAGTAAATATAATTAACATTCATTGCTATTTTTAAATTGTCCTCAATTTTTGAACCTTTTATGAGTGTTCTTCTAATATCTCCGTCCGTCAAGGTTCCAGCAACTCTATTTCTTTCCAATACAATCAAACACTTTTTAGGATTTTTATCTATTACTTCTAATGCATCAAAAATTGAACAATTTATGTCAATAATGTATCTTTTGTTGTCGGAATTCATATGTTTTTATAATATACGTTTAATTAACATTCTAGTATGAAAACATTGATTGTAGGGTTTGGTTCAATAGGAAGCCAACATTACGAAGCATTGCTTGAGATTTCAAAGCCTGAAGATATTTATATTTATTCAAGGAGAAATTTAGATATAGAAAATTGTATAAGTACATTAGAAGACTTGGATTTCGATCAATTTGACTATATTATTTTATCTAATGAATCAACCCTTCATATAGAATGGCTGAGAAAAATTGAAAATGTAAAGACGAAAATTTTAGTTGAGAAACCACTGTTCTCTAAAAAACCATTAGATGTTAACTTTAAAAATAAAGAAAACATATATATCGGTTATTATTTACGAATACATCCATTAATTGAAAGCTTAAAAGAAATTAATAATTTAAAAATTCAAAAAGTTGAATTTATAAACCATAGTTGGCTTCCAGATTGGAGATCGAATATTGATTATAGAAAAAGTGTTTCCGCAAAGAGAAATCTAGGTGGTGGAGTTTTAAATGAGTTAAGTCACGACCTAGATTTAGCAAAATTTCTTTTTGGTGAATATGAAATGATAGATCATGCTTTAGAAATAAATGAAGAACTGAATTTAGATGTTTACGATTCTTTTAAAGGTGAATCTGTCACAAAAAAAGATGAAATAAAAATTGAATTTTCTTTGTCTATGGCATTAAAAAAAATTGAGAAATGCATAAAAATTTATACAAAAGATAATTGCTATACAGCAGATTTTATAAATAATACGTACTCGTCAGGAAAAGATATAAAATCAATTAATAATTCAAAATCATTAAAAAAAACATTGCTGAAATCTCAACATCAGAGGATACTTAATAATGAAGTTTATGATTTATCAAAGTTTGATGATGGCTTATGGTTGGTTAATCTGATTGACGGAATTCAAAAAAAATATGCATAATATATTATTCACTATCGCAGCAAGAAAAGGATCTAAAGGTCTTCCTGACAAAAATTTATTAGAAATTTCTAACATGTCATTAATTGAAAGATCAATTAATCTTGCAAGGTTGAGTGGGCTTTCAAAATATTTAGTTATTTCAACTGACTCTGATGAGATTAAAAAAATTGCAAAAAAGAATGGTGTTGAGGTTTGGTTCAAAAGACCAAAAAGACTTAGCGAAGATAATGTTTCAAAAGTTGATGTAATCAAACATGCATTAGAAAAAGCAGATATATTTTATAAAAAGAAATTTGATGTAGTGATTGATCTTGATGTTACCGCACCATTAACAAAAGCTGAAGATGTTATAGGAGCATACAAATTACTTGTGAGGGAAAAATATGACTTTGTCACTACAGGGTGTGAGTCAAGAAAAAATCCTTACTTTAATATGGTCGAATTTAAAGATGGCAAATTAAATTTAGTCACTTCAATTAACAAAAAAATTGTTAGTAGGCAAAAAGCTCCAAAAGTATATGATTTGAATGCTGGCGTCTATGTTTATACAAGAAAATTCTTAGTTGATAATTTAGAAATGTTTTCAGAAAATCAAGGATTGTATATTATGCCTCAAAATAGATCATGGGATATAGATACCAAAGAAGATTTTGAAATAGTTAAAAGTAAAATTCAATCAGAATCTCATAAGAATGTTCTTGTGATTGGAGGAAATGGATTAATTGGTTCTTCTGTAATTAATAATTTAAATAAAAAATACAATGTAATCAATATTGATATAAGTAATAAAAAAGAATATGAATATACAAATGGAATACATCATTACAAAGGTGATGTTCTAGACATAAAAAGTTATAAGAAATTATTCAATAATATTTGTAAAAATATCGGAAATGTATATGCGGTTGTTAACTGTACACACTTCAAAAATAAATCTTGGAATAAAGATATAAATAACATTTCAGAGGAAGAATTTAATAAAAATATTCAAAATCTATTATCATCAGCTTTTCTAGTTTCACAAATAGCAATTGATCACTTTATGAAAAGTGGAAAAGGTAATTTAATTAACCTTTCCTCTATACAAGGAATTCAACCGCCTAAATTTTGGCATTATGAAAACACAGATATGAACTCACCCATTGAATATAGTCTTGCAAAGTCATCCATAATCTCAATGACTAAATATCTAGCAAAATATTATAAAAATAAAAATATAAGAATAAACTGCATTAGTCCTGGTGGAATTAACGATAATCAACCTAACGAATTTATTAAAAATTATGAAGCATCAACTTTAAATATCGGAATGTTAGATCCTGAAGATATCAGTAATACAGTCGAATGGCTTGTGTCAGAAAAATCAAGAGCAATAAATGGTCAGAATATTATCGTAGATGACGGATGGTCTCTTTAGTAATTATTAAAAAAAACTTTTTTAATTTATATAAATTAAGTTTGTTATAGAACCACAAAATATTTTTAAAATAATATATATAAAATTCCAACAATATATTCTTAATTATTAGACTTTTATTAAATGAATATTTCAAGTTTAAGTATTATTCTCCCAACAATAAATGAAGCAGACAATTTAAAAATTTTAATTCCTGAAATTACAAATTTATTATTAAAAATGAAAATTGATGATTATGAAATAATTGTTGTTGATGATGGTTCAAAAGACAACACTAAAGACTTAATAAATAATAAATTAAAGAATAAAAAATTGAAATTATTCACGCGAAGTTCAGAACCATCTTTACCTATGTCAATATGGGATGGAATAACCATGTCGTCTAAAAAATATATATTATGGATGGATGCAGATGGGTCTATGCATGTTGGTGCATTACAAAAATTATTAAAACAACTTGATGAAGAAAAAGACTCGATAATTATTGGATCTAGGTTTGTAAAAGATGGTGGCTATAAAGGTATTGAAATACCTGGCAAAACAAGTTTTGTAAATGCATTAAAAAATGTTTATTTCTCAAACGATACAATAATCGCAACTGTTCTTTCTCTAATCATGAATAAAATAATAAGATTTATATTAAGAACTCAAATAAAGGATATAACAAGCGGTTTCATTGTTGGCAGAAAGGAATACTTTAACAATATAAATGTCTTTAGCCAAGCTTATTACGGTGACTACTTCATTTATCTAATTACTGATTTAAAAAAAAGAAATATAAACCAAATAGAAGTTGGATACATTTGTGAAGCAAGAATGTATGGTGAATCAAAAACAGGAAGTGCATTATTTGGAATTATTAAAAATGGTATTCCCTACATAAAAGCAGTATTAAAATGTACAATTAACTTAGGTGAGAATAAATGACAAAAACAATAATTTACTAGCACAAATTATAAGATTCAAAGAAATCAAAAAAGATAAAAACTTTGTTACATCAAACGACGATGAGCTCCAATTAGGGTCTTTTAATCTTTCAAAAGGTACTGAAATAAAAAGGCATATTCATCCAAACCAAAAAAGAGAGATAAATATAACTACAGAAGTAATAGTTGTTATTTCTGGAGAGATTCAAGTCGATCTATATGACAATGACTATGATTTTGTAAAAAGTGTTAATGTTTTTGAGGGAGATGCGATTTCATTAGTCGGTGGCGGGCATGGATTAACTGTCAAAAAGAATACAAAATTTATTGAAGTAAAACAGGGTCCTTACACTGATACTGAAGACAAAATTAGATTTTAATTTATGATAAGAGTTTTTGAACCAAATATTACTTTTAATGATAAGTTGTCAGTTATGAAAACTCTAATTAAAAACAATATATCTGGAACAAGTCCTGTTGTTAAAGATTTTGAAAGTAAAATTGCAGAAAAATTTAATCGAAGATACGGAATTGCTGTTTCGAATGGATCCGTTGCTTTAGATATTGCTTTAAAGTTAATAAATCTTGAAAAAGATGATGAAGTTATTTTACCCTCCTTTACAATCATATCGTGTTTATCAGCTGTTTTAAGGACAGGGGCTAAACCGGTATTTTGCGATGTAAATAAAGAAACATGGAATATGACTTTAGAGGATGTTAAGAGGTCAGTAACAAAAAAAACCAAAGCTGTCCTGTTGGTCCATACTTATGGGCTTCCAGCTGATGCTAAAAATATATTAAAATTTTGTGACGAAAATAATCTTACATTGTTGGAGGATGCTGCGGAAGCTCATGGTCAAAAAATTGAAGATTTGAAGTGTGGGTCGATAGGGTTAATTTCCACTATGAGTTTTTATGCTAATAAGCATATTACAACCGGTGAAGGTGGTATGGTGCTTACAAATGATGAGGAAATATACAATAGGGCAAAAAGAATGACAAATTTAGATTTTTATGGAGAGAATAGGTTCAATCATGAAAACTTATATTGGAATTATAGACAAAGTAGCCTTCAAGCTTCTTTAGGTTTGTCTCAAATAAACAGTTTAGATAAAACTATTAAGTCAAAAAGAGTACAAGGTAATATTTATCATTCATTTTTAGCTGATTACGAAGATCTATTTCAACTCCCATTAGATAAATATAACAATGAGGAAAACCACTATTGGGTCTATGGTGTCGTTCTAAAAAAAGAAGGAGTTAGGGATAATGTTATAAAAAATATGCTCAAACAAGGAATTGAAACTAGACCATTTTTTTGGCCATTAAATTTACAAGATGCACTTCCTCAAAAATTTAAAAGTAATTTCAGCTTGCCAATATCTGAAAGAATTGGAAAAAATGGATTATATCTACCACTTGGAAAGCACTTAAATAAAAATAAACAGAAATTCATAGTAAAAACACTTATAAATTCCCTTTAAAAAATTGATTCTCTAAAAAGATTCATAATTATTTATTGTGAATCTTTTTAACATTATGAAGTATCATTATTTTTAATAGCAAAAAATGAAATTATCAATTTTTACATCAACTACCAACCCTGAAAAAAGAATGGACCCATATCAAGAAGCTCTAAGCTGTTATGAAGAATTTGCTGATGAGGTTATAACTGTTGGTAAAAATTGGCCTGAAGAGTTTAAATTTGATCATATAGGAAAAACTTTTCAGGAAGGCTTTGATAAATGTTCTGGTGATTGGGTAATAAGAATGGATATAGATACTATTTTTCATCAAGATGATAGAAAAAAATTAATCGATGCTTTAAAAAAATATAAGAATGAACCAGGCATTGTATTTCCTAAATATCAAATATTCACACCTGATAGATTTCATGTAAAAGCAAAAATGTGTATTGCATTTAATAAAAAAGAATTTAAAAATATCAAATTAAATGGAGGAGGAGATTTAGCTGATCCAACACTTAACAATGTTTTAATGGATCAATATAATTTACCAAATGTAAACATTCCAATTTGGAATTATGATTCAGTTTTTAAAACTAAGGATGTAATATCTTATGACAGGGCGAGGTTTGCTCGTGCATGGCACAAACAATTTGGAGACTGGGGAACAAGAGGGGGAGGCAGTAAAGAAGAAGCCTTTGTAGCCTGGTTTAAGATGGTTGAAGAAAGATACAGACTGCACACATTGAAATTAAAATTAAGCGATCACCCAAAATATATTATTCCAAAATTAAAAAAACTAGAAAGAATACATTTTGGATACAATGCATTTGGTTTAAAAGATAACATAAAGAGAAGCCCTAAGGATTATATTAAAAATTACTTAAACTTTAAATTTTTATAAAATTTAATCATAATTTTGATTACAAATAGTGGGTTATCATTGCTGGTAAATTGTGCATATAAACGATAATCAGTGATGAAACCAACAAAACATATTTTTTATAAGACTCGTTTTTGAAACATTCTAATACATCTAATCCTAAAAATGCGATCAAATGAAACATCTGAATCATGTAAGTTGCTTTTATACTGTCTCCACTTGGTTTTGCTGGATATCTAATAGTGAACCATAAATAACCAATAAAAGTAAAGATAACTCCTAATTGAATAAGTAATTTAAAAATATCCTGCTGATTTCTATTTTGTTTATTAAATAATTTAAATGTTAAGAAAAATCCAAATAAATAGATATATGTTGGAAGTAAAGAAAATAAATTAATCCTTCCTAAATAGCTTCCAATAGTTTCTTGATTCCTACCAAAATCCCAACCACTCAAAACAAATGTAAAATATCCCCAATAATCTCCCCAAAGGTCAGAGTAAATAATTGGTAATAATTGATTATCAAAATTTGGTCTGATTGGATTAGTAAATAATTTAAGATTTGCTTCAAAAGAAAAGTAGAAATCTAAAGGTTGATTCCTTAAATCAAATGATTTTGATGGGTGATTGAATGCTATCGGACTTCCTTCATTAAGTAGTAAATTAATGTAGAACCATCCACATAATATAAATGCGATTAAAAATGCGATGGTTATAAATCTAAAAAATTCCTTTTTTGATTTTTTTGTTTTTAAAAAAAATAAAATAAAAAAATAAGATGGAAATAGTAAAAAAGCCCACTGTTTTGATAAGCCTAGAAATCCAATCAAAATTCCTATAATTAAAGAATCCTTTAAATCGAAACGTTCCTGATTAATAAATTTTTTACAAAAATAATAAAGTAATAATGATTGAAAAAATATTATATAAGGCTCTCCTCTAATCATTAAAAAAGTTCTATAGTTTACAGTCTGGATAAGAATCAATAATAAAATAATGAAACTAGCATCACGACTTTTTGGATAAAGTAATTTTGCAATTTTAGTGTACACAAATAAGCTTAAGAAAAATAAAACTATCTGAAATAACTGCGAAATTTTTGACATATAGGGTCTGCAATCCTCTACAAAGTTTGTACTCTCAATAAGATTTCTGCAAACAACAATCACACTTGATGGAAATAGATACGGCATGGGTGGGGAAAAAAATTCTCTAGTATCTTCAGAAGTTGGAACTTTTATTGTATTTGGCAAATACATTGAGAAAAAGTCTATGTAGTTATAATGCGCTTCAGCATCATAACCATAAATAGGATCATAAATTTGAAAATTTATAACCATAATTACTATCGTTGTAATAATTAGTAAAAATATAAACAGTTTTGACAAATCAAACTTTTTTGAATAATTTAATAAATTGTTCAATTTATAAATAATCGAAATTCATCCAGGGAGGATTCCCGGATTCCCAATATTCATTGAGTTGTAAGTATTCTCTGTAGGTATCCATGGGTTCAAAATAACCTTCATGAATAAAAGCCTTTAACTCTTCATCTTTCGATAGATTAATTAAAGGAGTTGTTTCAAGGATTGAGTTCTCATCAATATAATCAAGTACTTTTTTGTTGAATACAAAAAAACCAATGTTGACATAAGCATTCAATCTAGGTTTTTCAATAAATTTATTAACGGTCATACTTTCATCAAACTCTACAAGTCCAAATCTTGAAATTGGATTTGTTACTGTTACAGTTGCAATTTTATTGTGAGAATCATGAAATTTTAAAAGTTTTTCAACATTTACATTTGCCAAGCCATCACCATATGTAACAACAAATGTTTCATCTAAATGATCTTTAAGATTATATACTCTACCGCCTGTATTTGTTTCTTCTCCTGTATTAATAGTTGATACTTTCTGGTTATTACTATAAAAATCTTCAATCATGCTACTTTTATACCCAGTAGAAACTAAATATTTAAATTCTCTAAAGTTTTCAAATATGTTTATTAAATGATTTAGTACAGGTTCTTCACCAATTTTGACCATAGGCTTTGGGATTATTTCAGTCAGCTCTCTCATTCTTGTGCCTTTACCTCCGGCTAAAAGAACTACTTGGTTGATCATATGAATAGTTTAATTGTAAATTTTATTTGTTTGTTAATTTAATATTTTCCATAAATTCATTGTATTTAATTTAAAGATTTTAATATGTACATATGTTTTACAATAAAACTCAAAATGTAATTCAAAGAGAACTGTTCAGAAAAGATATACAAGTTTTAAGAGGAATTGCCGTACTTTCTGTATTATTGTTTCATTTTAAATCTAAGTCTTTTCAAAATGGTTATTTAGGTGTAGACGTTTTCTTTGTAATCTCGGGATATTTAATTTCAAATATAATTTATTCAGAATTGTCTGAGAAAAAATTTAAATTAAGTGACTTTTTTTTGAGAAGAATTAGAAGGATTATACCTTCATTAATTTCATTATTAATCTTTGTTAATTTATTATCATTTTTTGTTCTAGATCAGGAAAAAGTGATTTCAACACTTACAAATTCTATTTATGCATTATTTTTTGTTTCAAATGTAGCTTTTGCAAGATTAAGTAATTATTTCGATGGTGAGATAGAGTTTAATCCAATTATTAATTTGTGGAGTCTGTCAATTGAAGAACAGTTTTATATCATTTTCCCGATATTAATTATCTTGATGTTTAAATTTAAACTTAAAAGACATCTGCTGATTTTAGTTTTTTTATCAATTTTTTCTTATTTTACAAAATCACAAATATTTTTTGAATCAATTAATCTATTAAATACTTTATTTTTTAGTTTTAAAAGCTACCTTTTTTATAGTCCTACAACAAGAGTCTTTGAATTTTTAGTTGGTGTAATTGCAATGCTAATAAGATTTGTATATAAATTTGATGTAAATCAAATTTCATCATTAATCAGAAATTTAATTTTTTTTGGATTAATCGGTTTAATGTTTTTTAACTTTTATATAAATGTAAATTTGGCATTAGTAATAGCTTTGTTTTTAACTTTTATTTTATTAATTACAACTAAAGATGAGGGCGAAAGGGATTTTGGAGATATTGCCGTACTTGAAAAAATAGGCCTTATTTCATACTCTTTATATTTGTTTCATCAACCAATACTTGCAAGTATTAAAAATCACAATTTAAACACAACACCTTATGGCAATTTTCATATCAATTTAGATAATTTACTTATCGTTAGTCTTGTTTTTATCGTTATATTTCTAATTTCTTACCTTAATTTTTACTTAATTGAAAATAAATTTAGAAGCAAAAAATATTTTAGATCAAATTACAAAACTTTTTTTCCAATTTCTATTCTTATTTTATTATTAGTTGGAATATCAATACATTCTACAAGTGGTTATGACTTTAGATTCCAAAAAAATAGTTATCCGGAGACTTTTAGAAATTATGAAGTAAAGTTTGGTACTAACTATATATCTGAAAATAACAACATGTGTATTAATAGAGATTATATAGAAGCAACCTGCAAGTTTGGTATTGGAGAGGATAAAAAAAATATATATCTAATAGGAAATTCACAAATCTCTTCAATTACAACAGGTTTTTTACAAAATAAATATGAAGATAAATATTCTATAACTGAATATACACGTCAAGGTTGTTCTCTGAGAGAAGGTGTTTGTGATTACTATAAAGGTTCTTTGAAGTATAAAGAGCTATACGAAATAAAAAACTCACTCTTTATATTTGATAGTTATGATGAATTAAACTTAATAGACTTTGATTTAGAAAGTAAAAATAACTTATTAATTATTAAATCAACTGAAATGACATCACTCGAGATAAATGATAAATTATTACAGCTAAGAAAAACCGTGGATAGATTAACTGAAAAAAATAATAAGGTTATTATTTTAGAGCCGATTCCAAGACCTTTTCTAAATACTAAAATGTTTGAATTTGTTAATAACAACACTCTTAATCTTGAATACGAATCTTGGTTAAACTATAAAAAGAACGCAACAACTATTTATGAACAAATTCAAAATGAAAATTTCTATACAATTTCGTTAGATGATGTCTTTTGTACAGTAATTAGTTGTTCTTTTACTTCAGATGAAGTTTATTACTATATTGACGATGCACACCCGAGTTTTTACGGTGCAAACTTAATTGCAGATAAAATATTTAATTTTATCAATGATCTTTAAGTTCTATTTAATTGCAGATGTTAGTGATTGTGTGATTAATTCACATCCATTACATTCCTTAGCAAGTCTTACTGCTTTGAATTTTGTGTAATTATCTGTGAAATGACTCCAAAATTTACTATTATACGTATCCGGATACCTATCAAATCTTACTTGAAATCCAATTGACATATTTTCCCAAGGCTCAAGATTTTTTAAATTATTTATGAAAACTTCTTTTCTTATTTTCAGTCTGAGGGTGTTTTTATTATTGCTTTCATAAATGTCGATGACATTATATTTTGTGTACCCAAATAATACTTGAGGCTCTCTATTACTTGAAAATTCGACCAATATACTTTCATCTAACTGATTGTATTTATCATCAGTAAGTAAGATTAATAGATTAAAGTCTTCGTAAAAACTTGATGCTTTAAAGTATTGAATTATATATTCTTCTTCAATGCTTGTATTTTTATCTTTGAACAGATTGATAATTTCGGTAGTATGTTCATCATTTAGTTCTATATTTTTATTATTTATAAAAGATGAACTTATTAATTGTTCTCCAACAAAAAGATGTTTATTTTTATGAGTCAAGTCAATAAGTTCTAAATTGTATTTTTGCTCAAGATATTTATAATCCAAAATTTCATTTTTCTTATTTCTTTTTTGAATATATTGATCTCTCGATGCCTTCTCTTCAAAAAAACCTGCATAAGGCATAAAATACTTTGGATTTGTAATGGAAACTAAAGACTCACGAGTAACTTTTAAAGAATTATTTGTTTTTAGTTGCCCTCTTTTTTTTTGATTCTCATCAAGGTTTTCAAAGCATAAAGGAAATGGGCCAGCACCTCCTGCGAAGCTTGAAGCAAGTAAGGTTAAATTTACTGGCAATTCGAAATAGTTTAGAAAATTAGAATCTACATTAAATAATGCTGAAAAGGTTCCATATTTAAATAAAAGCCCTGAATCGTCTCTAAAGTCACCAGATTTTAAAACTGAAAAATATATTTCATTTTTTGCGTCTACAAGGCACTCTTGATGTCCTAATTTTATCAAGTTGTTGAAGCCTAAACTTGTTAAATAACTCTCAGAAGATTTGCTTTGAAAATCTGGGGTTAAAATCAACATATCTTTTCTTACATAATTAAGTGTTTCTGGATGAAGGTGGTCAGGGTGATTATGGCTAATGAATAAAAAATCACAAGAATTTAATTCATCTATCCAATTATCAGGTGATTTATATTTTAGCCACCAACCAGTAGAAAAAGCTTGACCTATAAGCCAAGGATCTGTTGCAAATTTAAAATCTTTAGTTTTGACAAGCAACGAAGCGTGATTTAAAAATTCTATCTCTATTTTTTTTTCTTTTTTATGATTAGGTAAATCAATTGCTTTCTGAAAAATTTTTACTTCATAATTATCATTGTCTTTACGAAAATCCAATGAATTTTTCTTTATATTATCTGAATTGTAAGTGCCCCTCTCAGGATTAAATTCCCATTTATGTAAATTACACTTTATTTGACCCTTATTGTTCGTAATCAACCTCCCACCAGCATGGTCGCAAACTCTGTCATATATCATGACACTATCTAAATCTTTGTAAACAATTAA
>MDTB01117694.1_pt1 | contig 18330 bp, 20 predicted proteins | sample 811161 | NCBI WGS metagenome assembly MDTB01 (sample SAMN05326650, study PRJNA326480) | marine metagenome | isolation source: seawater | place: Mediterranean Sea | collected 2009
GAATAATTCGTTATACTGCCCAACGCACTATTGTTGTAAATAAAAGCATAGCCACCTGATCCATCATACCCAGAAGCCCAGTAACTAGAACCTGCATGATTCGCAGAAAAAGTTTGGGAAGAAGTTGTTCTATTTCTTAAAAAGATTGCTTCAATAAAAATCGGGCCATAACTAGTACTATTATTGGATACCATAAATGGTTGTTCATGCCCCATACTTTTTTCATCACCAACATGTACTCGTTGGCCACTGGTAAGCCCATATATAGTAGCCTGAGTTGTGTTGTTTCTTTCTCCACCAGCATTGCACAAAAAATCAAAACAACACTTGGCATAATCGGTGTTACCCATATACGTTCTCAATTCATTTATTTGGGAAGTAAATGAGCCGGTAGACGGGTTACAACCTCTATAATCTGTAACATAAATAGAATGTGGACCTATAGCTGGATAACTTTGATAACTTCCAGCGGAAAAATTCCCTTCAGTCACATAGGCCGAGGTGACTCCGCTAGTGCTACTACCACCCGCTCTGGCTTCTTGGCTTATAATTTGTTGAAGTAAAGCTATTTCCATTCTTAGTCTCCAAAAATGTCATGGCAACGTTTCCAATCACCAGCAATCTCAGTAGTGCTAGTAAGGTAATTACTATCAACTTGAGGACTCGTGGCCATCATAACCGTGGCATACATGTTATAATCAGGAACAATTCCAGTAGTCCCAAAAGTTGTGTCTAAACTACGGAACATCGCTGCACCAGAACCGTGCCAACCGCTACTAAAAGTCGTGTGGTACCGTGCGGTACAAAAAAGTACAACTGCTGCTGTTTTACCCGCATCAAGCGTAAAACTACTATTAAAATCTAAAATACTACTTGAACCAGAACTTGACCAAAGTGAGTTAAAAGATCCGCCAGTCACATTACTTTTTGTCGCAGAATTCGGGTTAAACCACATACAAGACGAACCATCATGCCCGGACGACCAATTAGCAGAACCAGAACCATAAATATAGACAGTTGTGTTGGTACTGTTTGTATTTTTTATGTACATTAAACAAGTGAAAATAGGGTTATAACTTTGGCCACTGCCACCACCCACAGTATACTGCCCAACTTGGCCGACTGTTTTATTTTTTGCATACACTAGTCGATGGTCAGACATACCGAAACTATTAGAGCTATACTGACCTTTCTGAGCGCCATGAGGACGGGCAAAACCGTATCTTTGTATAGCGTCATTTCCACTTTGGTAATAACCGTACATGGTTGTCCAATACCCGGAAGAAGTCCAATCACTAGCGGGGCTGTTAATGTCCCTTCTCCACCGACTTATAATTGCCGGTACAACATAAGGATTTCCTGCCCTTTCTGAAGTTGCATAAAACGGGGCAAATGGTCCACTACTAGCAGCGCCACTACCAGACAAAGACTCTTCATTTTTTCCTAATACATTTAGAAGCTGTGGTTTCATTGATAGTCTCCAGTACTATTCTAAGTGGGCATACCCCGTTGGCGTTACCATAGATTTTTTAAGAACAAGTTTGTTCCATAAATTTGCAGGATCACGCACATTAGTTCCCGATAAATCATTGTCTACAAGGCCACCTTTTATAAGTTCTTGAGGAAAATCATTTCTTGGTTTTAACGCTGTATTTTGAAATAAAGTGTTTAAACTATAAATACCATTCTGCATGTGCATAATAAAACCATTACTACTAGAGGTTAGATATCGGGCAGACGTTATTAAAACAAATAAAACAACAGTATTAGCCGGGAAATCATAAGATTGACTTGCATAACTAGAGCTATTACTAGTACCACCGTAAAGTAGGCTGTCTACAGACGCAGTGTATTTCCCATTTGTTAACGCCCCACTTGGGGTAACCGCCCAAAGAGAATAACCTGAGTAGGTACTATAACCAGACCACAGTATATTAAATACACCCGTTACATTTGAAGCCGAAGTATTTTCAATAGCAAATAATCGGACCCCTAAATGAGGGTAATTATATGTATTACTACTACTATACCCGGTATTTTCTGTTTCATCATGTATAAAATCGTCAGACCCGGTAGTTATCACATTACAAGAATGAATAATTGGAGGTCTACGAAAACGATGAAACTGTTGATGATCAGCATTGGTAGTACGAGCTAAATTTGCAGCAGCAAATCCAAAGTACTCAAGTCCAGTTGCTTGATGAGCATAAATACTACTACTGGTATGGGAAAAACTACTATTTTGATCATAACGAGCAATAGTTGCCCAATAGCTATCAAACTGCCCCGGATTATCGGACGAAGTCGGCGCGGCCTCTAACGTCTTAACGCGGTTGTGTAACCAGAGATCTGTACCCTGTCCCATAAGTAACCTACTTACACTTCTTCAATAACTGTAATTCTTCCAGTGCCAGAATCGACAGTAACATTATACGTTTTAGTATAAGTAACACCACCAATTGTGACGTTTTCTTTGAAGCTGTCGAGATACCCATTACTATCGTATGTAATATTCCAAGTCAATTTTCCATTAGATAAAATGGAAGATAAACGACCATTACTATCGTAAGAAATATTGGAGGAAGAAACAGCCCCAGTAAACATCAAACCCTGTATTTGTGCTTGAGTATAACTACTACCCGTAGCTAAATAGTTTCCTAAATTTGTCTGCAAAGTATTAAACGCTGTATCATACCGCGCCTCATACTCCACTTGCTCTTTCGCAATATTACCCGCCATCTCGTTCAATTCGGACAAAATGCTATTTAAGGAAGTATTAACATACGTCTGTAAGTCACCGAATTCCGTATTAGTGTGAGTTTTTAGCGCTGTTGCTATGGACTCTAATTTTGTTGGAATTTCACGGGCAATGGTGTTAGCAAAAATAGAAACATTAGTCGTAAAACTATCCATTGTATGAGCAGCTAGAATTACACCAGAGGTTTTAATAACTGCATAGCTTCCGGCCATACCTGTATGTCCCGAAGTGCCGCAATAGTAGTACAACGTGTCAGGTGTATTCGCGTCACAAACAAGCGTTACTTTAGCCGAGCCAGAACCCGCCGTGCCGGTAACCGTTACGCCAGTTGTAAACTCGCTACCACCACCGTGTGTGCCGTCCTGTGTCGTTGAAAACTTAAAAGCATGCCCTGACATTGTAGTGTCAGATACAGTAAACTCGTAAGTATTACCCCGCGCTAAGAACAAATTTGGATGTTTTGTTCCGTCAATTTTAAAGCGGTTGCCTTCCCCGGAGTAATTTTGAACGGTGACCGCATGAGTGATAGTAGACATTTATAAATGCTCCCTAAAAGTTTATGCAGCAGTTGCCGCGTAAAAAGTTTCCAAGATAACATCGCCGAATTGTTCCAACGATCTTTCCCCGGCAACAACATCTCCATTGATATTAAGATTAAAGCTGTCTTTGTTTTGAATCTGCCAACGCAGTTCAGATCCCAAAGGAATCCCCGTGCCAAAGCTAATAGCCCGGCTGATATACATCATATCATCGTCCGCTAATGTGCCGGTCATAACGGTTCCAGCTTTAGTCACTAGTTTTTCTACAAGCGCATCGTAGCCAGTGACATTTTTGTAATGTTCCAAAAGCTCCAATGATTTAACGACTACAATTAACTCTCGCACTGTGGCGGTATCCAACATCGCTGATAATTTGGTAATTGCAGCTTCCGCTGTAGTTTGACGAGTGTTAAAATAAGAAAGTGTATTAGACATTTTAAATCAGCACTCCTATTAGCGATTTTTCATTTGAATCAACAAAGTTTGATAGCAATGCAGCTTTAGCAGAAGCTGTTATTGCACTTTGGGCCGCGTTGGTTTCACTGGTGCTGGCTGCATTTTGCGAAGAAGTTGCCGCTGTACTTGATGCAGAAGCTTTTGCAGCGTAATGCAAAGCACTAAACCCAGTAATACTGGTGCTTGTTGTAAACTGAGAGTCTTCCGGGTTAATCGCAAAGAGTTGTGCATCTGCGCGAAATTGGTCAACGCTATTTACGCCTAAACTCAATTGATCCGTTACATATTTTTTAGTAGCGGCATCTTGGTTATTCACCGGGTCAGTTAGGTTCGTAAGGGTTGTGTTATTGGCATCTACTGTGCCAGTGTGAGTACCCGTAGAATTTCCTGTAAGATTACCATTAACATTCCCTGTGACATTGCCGGTAACTGAACCTGTAAAGACTGCGTCACTACCCGTAGAACCATTTTCTAGAACAGTTGTACCATTCGTAGCTTTAACGTCACCTGTAAGATCACCCGCAACATTACCTGTTACTGCACCTGTTAATGGACCAGCAAAGTTGGTGTTAGCTGTTATAACGGTCCCAGTAACAGCGGCGGGAGTGGTGGCTCCAAGAACCCCGTCTACATTTGCAACGGTAGCTGTTCCAGATAAATGTAAATCTTTAAATTTTTTACTAGTAGAACCTATATCAGAAATGCCAGTATTTTCTGGCAACATATGTTTCTGTTGATTAAAGGTTCCTACTTGTTGCCAGATAGCCGCCGAAGCAGTGCTATCAAAACAGATAAATATTATGTCACTAGTTGTGTTAACCCAAATAGAGCCTACGGCATAATTGCTTGCGGAATCATCTGTTTGTGTTGGGTTAGTACTGTTAAAAACACTGTTCTTACCGCCAACACCACCATTAGCAGCGGGTAAGTACCCCGACACAGATGTTGCAAGCGCTACTGGTTGAGCATTTCCTGAAGAACCATCGTGTGAATGCCCCGTTGCCGCGTCAAATGCAGACTGTAATTGGTTAAATTCGGCATTAATAGGAGGAGCCGTAACACTTTCTCCATTGAGAATAGAGGCTACTGACTGTCTAGTATACCCTGCCATTAATTTCTCCCTGCCACGCTAAATTCAAAAACCATCCCTTGAATAGAATGGGAAGCATTGGCCGCACCCAACGTCACATACGTTACTTTCACCGCGTAACCGCTGCCTTGAATATCCGTAGACATAATGGGCTTTTCGTTACCGCCGTATTTAACATTTGTGCCGCCATAAAAAATGTTTCTTCCCGCATAAATTACTGGCGCTCCAGTACTCGCTTGTGCATATGAGGGGGGTTTAGCAGTTGATGTATCATCCCAATCATATGACACCGAAATGTTCATTTCTAACGGTCCCTCTGACCGAATAAATGTATTAACTTTGCGTAATATTTTACGAACTTCTGTATCACCAAAGTCATAATAAGGTGTAGAATACACACCTATAATTCCACCACCATTAAAAGTGTCGCCTTGCTCTTGTCGGTACACACCACCATTGTAATCACCATGCAGTACATACTCGTTTTGACCAATGTACCCAGACGTTGCACAACTGGCGCGGATACCTAACAGTTCACCAAATTCCCAGCCTAATTGCTGGTCCGCTGTTCTTAGCGCTCCAATAATTCCCGCGCTATCTGAATTGGAAATCGTGTCATCCCCAATAAAATATCGAAACTGGGACTTCGTTCTTACAACAACACTTGTTAAAACATTATCTAAATTAAAATCTACTGGCATATCCACCAATAAAGATTGAATATTTTTAGAAATGGTTTCTAATTCAACATCTCCAATTCTGGACGTTCCGGCCACGGGCCTCAATCCATCTGGTGCTAAAAAAACTAAGTCACCACCAATCTCAATAACACTATTGGAAGCAATGCACCCTACGTTAGTCGTAACCTGATCTAAAACAAATCCCGCTGTTATATCAGATTTTATTTTTTTGATCGCGTTACCACCAAAAACAAACAAATCTTCTCTAAAAGGTTTGAATTGAACAACATCAAAACCTATCGTTAATTGCCCGGCCCCAGCAGCACTCGTAAAAGTATAGGGGTCATTAGGAGCGCCATGACAAATTGTCGATTTGTTAGTAGTTTCACCAGAGAAAAATAGATGGTTTTCAAAAACATCTACTAACGCTGGATTTTCTAATAACATTGGCCCACCGGGGCTACTTGATCCTCCTGTTCCACTAACAGCTAATTCTTTCCAGTTCGTCCCATCAAAAACAATTGGTGGGTTTATCCCATCAGCAAAGGCTAAATGGTTCCCCGCTCCAAAATTAAAATCGACATGATTTATTGTTTTTAACGGGTCTAATGTTGTGCCGACAGTTCTCGAATATCCTGTAGACATCTGTTGCCAACCAGACAAAGGAACATGCTTATAAAAACTATATGTCGATGCTCCTGTATCTTGTCTTGCCGCAATTACATAAGCGTTATTAAATGTATCATCTTTATACAATGCTACGCAAAGTATTTTACCTTGGCCGGGTACTATTTCAGAGTTAGAGTCAAATGGAGCGTATCCATTAATGCGTCTATACCCGCCAAACAAACTTGCTTCATAATTAACAAGCCTTGTTGCCGCTCCCGGTGAGTTTTCTGCTAAATCAAGGTGGTTTTCGTTTGAGTTAAGGCCACCAGCAGAAATCACCTTATATGACTGAATCCTATCAGCCATTAGTAATTCACTCTATGATCTGTTATCTGCTCAAAATTATTAATGTATAAAGTTTGAAGATTTTTTAAACCTTCCATAAATAGTAAGCGTGATACTTGAGCAGCTTCTACATTATCTTTGAACATGTACATGTGCATTAATGCACCATCTACAATAACGCTTGAAAAACTCTCAGGCACTCGTGTCTGATCATCATACAACGTTAAAGTTGCGTAGTTCAAAAAGTAACGAAATCTTACTTTATATGCTGCATCCGGGCTGGGCGTTACACCAAAACCATTTCCATGTGACGGGTAAACATAATTTGGTTTTTCAATTCCCGCACTGTCGGCGTTATTATCTGCATCCCGGTAATTCTCGTAATACTCATCCCGACTAATGTAATCTAATTTTTCAAAAACATTTGAGCCGTTTACTACTGTAATTAATTGAAATGAATTCCAATCAACTACCTTAAAATATTGAGGCCAATCATATTCTTCTTTGCCAATAACCAAAGTTTCTGTGTGTTCCGCCGCATTAAAGGGCCATTCAAACTCTGATTGATTAATACTAGCAATAGAAGCTTTGACAGCATCTTTTACTAATGCTTGTACTCCTCGCGTAGTCGGAAAATCAGAAGAAGTCATTTCAACTTCATTCAATCTTCGTAACACTCTATTAGAAAGATCCAAGTAAGTTGCTGGCATTCTATCCTCAACCGCAAGAAAAAGAGGAACCCCGGAGGGTTCCCCTCATAGTGCTTTACGCTGCTTGATTGTAAATCGCAGTGAAGATCGATTCAGGTCGCAAAATCTTGCGCCCAAAAAGATTCATGCCGCGCACAATGTCCGCAAAGGTTGTTGGTGAACGGAAGCTTTCAGTCTTAGAAATCTGCTGTGCAGATGCAACAGCCGACTGATGACCAGCCACAATCACACCCAGATTAGCAGTAGATCCATCTGCATCCACTGTAGCCGGGCCAGTTCCTAAGAACGGAAGATTGTTTGACTTGTAGACCTTAAAGCCTCTGATCAAACCAGAAACAACTCGTCCATTTCTCAACACATCACCAGCGTCTTGTCCGCCAGCAAAATCATTTGAAATTAGCTTGCTGTTCTCGTCTTGCAATAGCTCGTAGAAAACAGGGTCCGCTACAAACCAACGATCATCACTGGCAACATTTGCTTGATCCATCTGCCGCGCCATGCGGTTAAGGATTTGCAAAGGAGAAGTGATTTCTGCTGTTCCACCATTAGGAGCAACAGGGATAGAATTACCTCCTGTTCCACCAAAATCGCTGGCATCCAGCTTATTCGCCGCTAACAATTCATCACTGCCAGCACCAGAATTAGCCTTCGTACCTGAAACAGTAGAGTTTGCACCCCAGCTTCCACTTGCATACACATAACCTGACAAGTAGCCGAGAATGTTACTGTCAAAAGCATCTTTCAGCTTATATGCAGCATTATCGGTAGCCAGATCGATAAAATTGACATGCGAATGTTGAGCTTCGATATCGTCCACTTGGAACTGAAACGCATTCGCTTGATCAATAACCAAACTGAAATCTACGTCAGCCAGATCTTGAGAGGTCATTGCTGTTCCTCTCTTATAATCTGAAATAGTAATCTCAGGCTCTTTGATGATTTTTACAGAGTCACCCATTGAGCTAATTTCTCCGAAGTAATCAGAGTTAGTAATAGCTTCAACGATGCTTTCTTTTCTCAGAGCAAGCTGAACTTTCTTGCTATAGATAACGGGTGAGAAATTCCCGTTGGGCAGATTGGTATACCCAGACGCACTAGAAAATGCCATTAAAGTTTCTCCTTATGGCTGTTAACAAAAGTCCCAAAATGAGACTCGCTAAAACCAGAAGTAGATGCTGTTAGGGGGCAGATTCGCTAAAAGGGTGCATTCGTACTGAACGGGCCAATTCTGATCTGGTAGCCGTAAACGGTCACTGCTCTTCTGTTAAATAAAGTATTGAAAGTGGGCAAATTTACATTTGCGGTTTAATACTTTAGTTATGACCTTTAACAAGGTACAATAAGTATTGTTTTAATTATACCACCTACTATAGCTTTGGTAAAGTATTAATTACCAAGAAGCTTTACATCTTTAGTGGTGGCCATTACCGGGCAGCACCACTGACATCATAAACAAAATTACCTTTTTTCATTGCATCAAGAATAGCGGCTTCATTTTTTTCATAATCTTGAGGCGACATTTTTTCGACTTGGCTTTCACTGAACCGGGCCTGACCAGCGCCTGAAGGAGCCGCCGCACCACCGCGTGAAATTGCTGCCGCTGCTGTACCACTAGAAGCGGGTCTTCGTTTCATACCCTTATCAATTTTGTACAAATCAATAGCTCGACTAGCGGCACGGGCATCCGTTGTATTTTTATACAACGCATCTTGAACCCACTGAGGCTGTAACCCCACCCAATCGTGAAAAACCGCACTTTCTCTAATGCGGTCAAAATCAGGATGTAAACTTCTAAGTTCCTTTTCGGCATTTTGTTTGGTGATTTTAGCTTCTAACTTTTCAAGGTTTTCTATTCTTTTTTCACCAATTTCTAACGCTTCATTTGCTCTTTTTGAAGCAATACTATCAACAATGTCAGCAACTTGAGGGTACTTTGCTGCCCATTGAGCTATTTCCTCATCTGTTTTAGGAAATTTAAGCTGCTGTTTAGTCGCATTCTCCAGTTGATCTCTAAGATCTTCAATTTCTTTATCTTTTTGATCAACAGTCGTTTGTAAATGTTTACGCAAATCGCCATAACGTTTTTTAAACGTGCCTTGCTCGTCAGGCAAAGGTGGCGCAGGGGTAGCGGCATTTTGTGGGGTAGGGGTTGCTAACTCATTCTCTAAGGTAGCAATTTCGTTACTTTGATACTTAGCCATAAAGGTTCTCCTTGGGGGCCATTTAGGGTAGCCCAAAAATTGCTCAATTAATGCAGTTGCATAGGTTTGCCGTTACTAAAAATTAATAAAACTTGCTCATCCCCAACTGTCAGGTCATTACCCACCACTTTGCCGTAATCAACTACTCCTTCAGACGGCTCTTCCGAAAACACAAATTCCTCTTCGATTATGACAGGCTCCGGGTATTCCACATCTTCAGCAGACGCTTCGTCAGTTCCTGTAATTTCTTCCACAACCATTGACATGCCTTCATCATGTACTGAAACATCTTCAACAGCATCTCCCATGACCATTTCGCCATTTGAGTCATCCGGGCTTGAAACTCCGCTAACGTCATTTTCATAATCGTCCTCTAAGGTTGTTTTGATTTGATCCATTGATTGCATCATCATTAGCCCAGATTTAGCTTCTTCATGCATCTGCATAAAATGCTTCAGACCGTGCCACCGAACAACATCGTTTGGCACTACATACTCCCCTAATGACAACGCAGCCGGGATATCATCCCTGACATTTTCGGGAGAAGAACCTATCGGCACAGGATTACCACTTACGGGGTCATACCCTACAATATTTTCATCTGGAGCCATGCCAAGTCCCGGCATAGCCATACCACCGCAATACATAGAAATTAGTTCAGGACGTTTGCGTGAGCTAGGAGGTTGTGTCGATTCAGTCTCTGGTAACTTACGAGTCTGAGCAGCTTGGACCTCTTGTGCTTCTTGCGGAGTACTAACAATATCGTCCATCTCAGAATCTACCGCTTGCGCTGTCTCTTCTAAGCGCTTGTCTTCTACAGACGCGGCTGCTTTTTCTTTCTCTTCTGGGTCAATCTTTTCAACTATTCCGCCTCTGTTCATAGTTTTTGGCTCCTGTTGTTCTAGCATCTGCATTTCAAAATCTGCTGGATAATTCTCTTTTAGCTCTAGTTGAGCTTCTTTATTTAAATCACTAATTTTCAATTGTTTTTGTTGCATAACTTCTGGAAGGGTAGGCAAATCAGGGATTCCCGTATCTTTGCCAACTTGTTTAACCTCGCTAGGCGATAAACTTTTATTGATTTTCATAGATCCAGAAATCAACCAATTGCCTTGCATATTGGGATTAGTTTTGTATCTGTAAAAACCGCCTTCAGGAACTTGATCAGTTATATGTGCTTCTTTAGCATTCTTTTGTCCTTTGTTAGGACCAGATTTTACAACCGAAGCTCTAGAATTTGCAATTTCTTGCCAATCAACATCAGCGGGTAACTCTACTTCCGCCCAAACTTGATTAGCTGGGCGATAATCGGGCTTTGTTAGTCCCGGCGTAGACTTACCACCAATATGGGTAGCGGATGCGTAATCACCAGCATGCCAACCGGGCCGGTAAGCAAGTTCTCCAATTTTACTTTTAACTTTACCTGTTTTACTTAACGGTCCTACTTCTGCATCGATCCACTGATCTTTAGGAACGCCGGTATTAGAATTTACAAAAAGAGGAAAATACTCATCTGGTCTATCAGGTTTAGTTTTAAATAATTTGTAGGCTTTTTGTTTAATTGTAGGCTCAAGGGCTTTTAGGGCTTTCCCCGCCGCATCCCCAACGCCCGGTACAATGCCTAACAAAGTAGCAGCAGCGCCCACGCCAGCACCAACGTAATCACCTTCATCAAAAGCTTGAGCAGTTTCGTAAACGCCCTTTGCTTCACCCGCGATAGGCAAAAAATCTAAACCAAAATAGCCAATGTCTTTCAGCATTTCTGGAATATCAATTTCATCCATTATTTTGCTGCCTCAATTATCTCTTCTCTAAGATGTTCCCAACGCCGTAACTCTCCAATAGCACCTTGTATTTCATACATTCGGGCGGGTTCTTTTGTTGTTTCTAAATTCATCAAATGATTTTTAATCTTAATTTTTACTAATGTTGTAAGTCGTTCATATGACTCTACATCATTGACAAGTAACAATAAAAACCGGGCTGTTTCACGATCCATAAATTAACCTTGGGGTAAAGGAGGAGGCGGTGCGCCTTCCATGTTATCCCCACCACCAGCGCCTGTATTGCCCGGAGCGCCCGGCTCTGGAGCATTGCCCGGTGCTATGTTGCCACCACCAGTTCCAGTTGGATCTTCAGGGTTAGGTGGACCTCCCGGTGGCGTACCCGGCTGGGCTGTTTGAGGCTGCATACTTTGTAAGTCAGCCATCATCTTTGCTTGTATTGCCGCTTCTCGTGCATCGTTTAGGATCTTATCTTCATCAAGATCCATAGACGTTGCCAATTCTCTCAAAATGTAATCAAAGCGGACAAACGGAGACATAACTGGATTAGCTGCCATCTGCATAAATTGCAGCAATCTCTGGCTACGAATTTCATTCCGCATCAAAGATTCAGTTCCTTTACTGACAACTTCTAAATCTCCTAATAGATCCTCAGAGAAATTAAATTGCATGTTGAAACTAAATAAGCTTTTACCAAGTGGGGCTAACAGATAATCGTCAATATTTTTTACAACCGCTTTGATGTTGCCAGCCGCTGCGCCCATCAGCATCGACATTCCGCTTGCTGTCCGACCAGTACTCATAACGCCGGTACTACCGTGTGAATAACTAGGCAAACCCGTGCTTTCATCTGCTAACTGCCGGGCCTTATCAAACATCATCAGCAATTCGTTAGACACATTGGGAAACTTAGTTCCAAAGATAGCTTGTCCCGGCGCTCCAGCCTGTCTTCTAAATACTTTGCCGGGGTACACATCCATTGACTGTCCCGGTGTTAAGTTAGTTTCATCAATCTCTATAAGAAGATTGCCTGATAGCGCAGCGTTATCAATCGCCATACGCATCATGCCATTCATTATAAGTTGTGTATCCGCCATATTTTCAGCAATCCCGACCCCAAAGAAAGAGTAAGGATTAGCTTCATAAGGGGATGCATGGTACGGAATACGGCTGGGAACAAACGGATTAAGAACTAGCCGTAACGTTTGCCCGTTACAAATCCAGCAATTTACTTGAACCTGATCAACATCTTTAAAATCATCAGGAATGACAATACCAGCTTCTTCTGCGATTTCAGAATCTAAAAAGCCCCAGAACTCAAGTACTTCATAGCGTTCCGTAGTATTCCGAGAAGCGCTGTCTTCTAGAACTTGTTCCCAATACTCCGGCGTATAGTTTGGCCCTAGAACAATTGCTTCTTCGATAGACTCGTCCCGAAACATTGGGCGGTTTTTAAGATTGCGTAATTGAGAACGGCTCATACGATGTCTATGAACAACATACTCAGCCTCGCTCATTGAACGGGACTCAGGATCTGGGTAGAAATCCCAAACGCTGCAATGTTCTACTTTTGCAATCGTAGAAAAAACAGGATCGTATTCACCTTCTTGGTTCCAACGAGGGTATTCTTTATCATAGGCAAATGGGCCTTTAATAACGCCTGTACCGAAGAGCGCCATCTCAAACGCCATTGATCTAAGATGTTTAGACGCTTCGCATTCTTCTAATTGATCAAAAATCAATTTTTCCATGCGCCTAGCAGCCTCTTTAGCTGGCTCATAGATTAACGCACCGGGCGTACCTGAAGCACCTTCCTCAACTAAGTCTTCAACTCGTTCTAGACGATCCCGATATGGACCTGTACGTTCTAAAATATCTTTACGTTTAGCGGAAGTCTTTACTTTCAGAGCTTCTTGAAGTTCTTCTGGCTTTTGTTGAGCGTCAATATTAACCGCATCTAACCCGCCACTTACAACAGAGGTTGGCTCTACACCTATAGGGAATTTGCCCCCGGCAAACAAAACATCAGAAATTTGAGCATAGGCTGCTAGTACTTTTGTCTTTGTAATTTTAACAAAGGCTTTTGATTTTTCGGTATCGGTAAATTGAACCTCTGGACCATACAAGCCACGGTAGTTTCTGTAATTAACTAACCAGCGTTGCTCATCTTCATCTCGCGCAGTCTTAGCACGGGAAAAACGCCCTTCAATATAATTAACAAGATCAGATAACTCCCGGTTCTCTGCCGGTACATCTTTACCTTCTTTAACAAAATTTATAGGTTGTTTTGTTGCATCCAGATCAATTGTCTCAGGTGTACCAAGCGCCATAGGATTTACCTTTTTTTCTTGGGTTTTTTAGCGGTTTTTGCTGCTTGCTTAAACGCCTTGTCGGTGGGTGCGCCTTTGTCACCTTTTTTACGCATAGGTTTACCTGATTTCCTACGCTTATGGATGTTTTCATAAAGTCCGGGTTTTTTAGCCACAATGTCTCTCTTCAATATCCAAAAGTTGCATCAGAAGGCATATAAGTCTGGCGCTCTTCTAATATTGTATCCCACGGACTAAATCCACGATACCGGGATTGAATTCCGTATCTAATAGAGTCAAAAGTGTGATCACTCTTGTAACGAGGATCTATATCATCTGACCCTTTCGGATCGCTGGGTATAACTGGCAAATCAGAAATCAATTGGCGACAAGTATTAAAAATAATAATACCCGGCTTTCCAATGTCTTCATCAACCTTCAGCAATTCATGTAATCGGTTTTTACCAGCAACTCGTGAGCCAGCGCTACGATCCGAGGGTCGCCAGCGACACCCCATCCTTATCATCTCTTCGGCAATGCTAGGACCAATTTGCCCTCGCTGATGCCAACAAGAACTATCTAAGACACCGTAATCTATCTGCTCATTTCGTTCTCTATCTAAAACCGCACGAGCTAATGCTTTTCCTGTTAATTTTGATACATATAGTTCCCTATATACTATCAAAGTTTCAAAACTTGGGTCAACTGCGTACCAGTGAACCGCACTAAAGCTGGAGTACCCGTAGTCACAACTCCTAAATCTTCGCCAATCACGGGGAATGTCAAAAGGCTCTACAACATGTGTGTTAACTCTGAATTCAGGAAACGCGGCTCCTTCAGCAACGTTCCAATCGCCTTCTAGTAGTTGTCTTCGTTGCATCTCAGGCAACGATAACAAGTTAGCCTCATACGCCCCATCTACAGTCAAATAGGGATTGTCGTATAAACTTGCCGGAATAAACCTCCTGTAAAATAGCGGCTCTCCCGCTTTATCAGTCCCGTCTGGGAAAACTAAAGGATCTCCTGTATCTAGATCTGTAGCAGCAAATTTTGTATTTGGCGGTGCTGGATCTATAAACATTTTCTTAACCCACTGATGACCGGGGCCACCGGGGTTAGTTGTGCTTCTCATACACAACGGAAGTTCCGGGTCAGTTGTTCTTAACCGGGATCTTAAATAATTGTACGCAAACGGTGTACTGTGTTGCGTTAGCTCGTCAAAAGCCACATATGAGAAAGCTTGTCCTTGATACCGTAATACATCCTCATCTCTGTCCAAGTAAGTAAGCCACAATCTGGCTCCGCTTGGGAAAACCCATTGTGATTTACGCTCTTGCCACTTTGCTCCCGGAAATGCTTTTGGGTACATCTCTAAGGTTTTAAACTGAATTTCTCTCAGTTCGTCATTAGTTCGTCTTAACAGCAGCCCATTAAAATTGCGATTATGAAAATACCGCATAGGGTCGGCTATCAACGCTAGAGTCTTTCCACCTCCGGCACTGCCCCCATATAACACCTCGCGTTCACTGGCCGCTAGAAAATCTGTCTGTGGGCCTTCGTTAGGTTTAAAAACAACTTCCCGTTGGGGCAGTTCTGCGTTATGATCTAGCGAAGCTGAAAAGTTTTCTGTCTTAGAAACAGGTTTTCTAATCTTCTTTTCAGCAACTGTTAAACTTCGTTTTGCTCCAGCAATTTTCTTTCGGATTTCTGCTTCTTGCTTCGCGGCCTTGGTCTTGGGTTTACGTTGTTTATTGGTTTTTGCCAGTTGTTGCACACGGGCAGTTTTTTCATCGCCCTGCCGTTTGTCTTTCCAAATTTTGGACAAGCCCTGATGTGAGATTGTCCTACCAGCTTGCGCCGTTAACCATTCAGCAGTTTTCCTTAATGAATTACCTTCATCTAAATATTTTAAAGCTTGTTCCATGTGGAACGTTATTTCTAAATCTGGGACAAGAACTAACGGGTCATCCTCGCTAACCTTATAACCAAATGCTATTCGCGCTGTCTTGTTAGGTCGCCGTTTATTCGGCCACAGTTTCTGCGACATCCGAGTCCCGTTTTGGTGGCATTATAAAAATCCCGCCCTCTGGACCTTTGACTTCAATTTGCTCTCTTTTGACTAGCCCTGTTCTATCTAGTATTTCACGAGCCGCAGAAACTGAATTCCTTGCTCCCATTGCCGAGGGATCGTCCAGTACTCCTATTACTCCAAATGCAGCTTTAGGCGCATTAAGCGCAAGTAACTGCGAAGTACGTTCAATAATTTCATCTTTAAGAGGCCCGACAACTTCACTTGTACTCGTGTTAGTAGAGTACCCAGCTTCAGTCATCGCTGCTCTGATGTCTCCACGGGCAACACCCACCAGAGCATCTAAAAAAGCACGTTGCTTCTCTGTTAATTCTTTAACAGCCATGCACTAACCTATTTAAAAACATAAAATGCTGTACCAATAGCAGCAGTTACAACAATCCAAAAAATCCGTTCAAACACTCTTATAAAGTGACCGCGCCCTTGAGATACTTCTTCTAAATCGTCAACTTTTTCTTCCAAACGTCCTTGACGAGTGTCATAAGAGTCCATGCGCTTGAAAAGAGTAACCATTCTCTCTTCCATCCGAGCTAACTGTACAACAGTCTCCGATAGCTTGTCTAATTTCGATTCGATGCGAGTCAGGCGCTGTTGCTCATCGCTCATACTTATTACCTTTTAATTACCTAAGAACGAAGAGACACCATGTATACAACGAACCAAATTACAAAAATACTGATTATAGCACCACAAATGCCAGCTATAGTATCAAAAATAATTATCTGTCTTCGACGCTGGCGGTATATTGTTGCTTCGCGGTCTGCTTTTATTTGTCTACGAAGAGCAATCATTTCTTGATACGTTTCTAAACCATACGCATAGATAATTAGCTCTCGTATCTGTTTTTCTTGCTCCTCTAGCTTTTTCCTACTTATAGTGAGGGTTAAAGCTTCTTGCTCTACCGATTTCGCATGAAAAATCTTTTTAAAGACCGGGGGCTTCTGTGTATCCTGATTTCTTAGGTCATGGGCAATTTCGTACCATTTGCCTAATTTCAGCGCAACATTTTCGATAGCCGCACCTCGGTTCACTAACATCTCTATGCCTTTGAAGGCTGAAGAGGCCATCGCCAAAAGTGATAAGGGGTCCATCCATGATCCACCCGGAATAAAACGGAAAGATTATTTCTTTGCCTTTTTGGAACTATACCCACCTTTGGCGTAACCGGCTTTAGGCGTAGCAAGCTGAGAAATATCTATCCCATTGCCACTGACAGACATATACCCGCCACCAGCAGCTTTAACTGATGCTCCACAATTAGATTTTTTTACCTTTGCTGTTTTATATTTCATGCTTTACCTGTTCTCTTTCAGTGCTGAAGCTATTTCCCATTTCTCTTCGTGATTAATATCTTTTGAAAAACTATCGGTATGATAGTAATCTGCATAACCCCTAAAAATCTGTGCATGTTTCTTGGCTTGCATAGGTGTAATGAGTTTTTCTTCTAGCAAATACTGACGGGTTTTAGCTAATGAAAGTCTTACGCCAGTGTTTGCTTCAATCGCAGCACGAATATAATGCAAATTGATAGCTTTATGATCGTTGGAATTCGTCATGCAGCTTGCTTCTGTTATACCATAATACCATTAGTTGAGTCAACTAACAAAAAAATCTACAAAGGGGCTATACAGAGGGCAAAATCCATGCTAGAATCCCCTTGTCGTCTGGGGGGATATATATATAAAGATAGATAGAGAGTTCCTATTTATAGGGACTCTTTTTTTATGACCTCTTCTATCTCTATAGGGTCTGTATTAGAACTATACGCAAGTAACTGTATCTGCTCGTCTATAGATGAGTTCTGTTTTAAACGATTAGCTTTCTGAGAAATTATTCTTACATTACCCCTGACATACCCATTGTCTGGAATAACCCTATCTATAGAGGGACTATAATTAGACCCTCCATGTCCCTTTTTAAAGTAATCTATAGGGATCTCTAGAACTGGACACACTAGAGGGAAGGGCGCTAGGTCATCTATCTTAAAATCAAACGCAAGATCCTGTTTATCACATTTATATTTTATAACAGAATACGTTATAGACAAACGCAAGCGAATATACTCTTCCATTACCTCCGCTAAAGAGAGGTGACGTAACTCTTCGTCATTAAACATGTTTTTTAAGGAGCTTTTTAGGGGTTAGTCTAGAATGTCTTCTTCTAGATCATCGATCATGCTGATCTGCTTACCATAAATACTTTCTTCAAGAAGTTCTGCTGCTTGAACAACTGACTCAGATATCCTTCTTAGTTCATGGCCAACTGTATATAGCTGCCCAAAACCATTACGAGAAGAATCTTCACTGTAATGTTCTATGATTTCTTGAATGATTTCTTCAAAGCTATGCCTGATTTCAAATGGCTCATCAGGTTCAGCACTATTGTCTAGGTAAACGTAAGATACAATCGAAAGAACACTATCAGGATCTACTTCTAAGTCGTGTTCTACTTCAATGTCCAATGTAAACTTAATTTTATCACTTGTTGTTATGCTCATTTGGATACCTCAATTGTAGGACCACCCAAAATCTACCCACACAGGGTACTTAAATACACTATATTTAGTAGTGTGTCAACTAATTAAGCTTAATTAAATCTTTAGTTAGGGGCATATAATAAGAAAGTTCTTTAAATAAATACGCAAGGCAGCGCTAGTTGACAGTTTTTAACCAACTAAACCTGTTAACCGGGTGCAGAAAGTGCTTGGTTGTTTACAGCGTGTGTAATACGCCCCCCTAGTTGACAGTCCCATTTTCCTGA
>MDTB01182284.1_pt1 | contig 18330 bp, 18 predicted proteins | sample 811161 | NCBI WGS metagenome assembly MDTB01 (sample SAMN05326650, study PRJNA326480) | marine metagenome | isolation source: seawater | place: Mediterranean Sea | collected 2009
AGAAACTTTTCTTCCTCGAAGAATGTCATCAATTCTTCTGGCAACGTTTTTATGAACTGAAACTGTATTTCTATCAACAATCTCAACAACTATAGTAAATGTCGGATCGTGTTTTCTTTCTAATATTGTTTTTTGAGTTTTCCTTTTTTTTGCTTCTATATCGCCAAGAGTAACTGTTTGAGTGCCGCCTACTAAATCAGAAAGGGTTGGGTTTGTTAATACATTTTCGAGATTATTTGCATGTGCTGTAGCAATTAACTGTACTCCTCTTTCAGCAATAGTTCTTGCAGCTAATGACTCGTGCTCTGTACTCATTTCATCAATAATTATTACTTCTGGCATATGGTTTTCAACTGCTTCAATCATGATCTGGTGCTGCATAGTTGTCGAAGGCACTTGCATTCTTCTTGAATTACCAATTGCTGTATGTGCAACGTCTCCATCTCCCGCGATTTCATTGGATGTATCAACAATAACAACTCTTTTATTAGCATTAACAGATAAAACTCTTGCAACTTCTCTAAGCATAGTTGTTTTGCCTACCCCGGGTTTACCTAAAAGAAGGACACTTTCACCACTAAGAACTAAATCTTCAATATTTTTAATAGTTCCTTCAATTGCACGCCCAACTCTACAGGTAATTCCAACTGGTGTACCTTTCCTATTTCTTATTACAGAAATACGGTGCAAAGTTCGTTCGATTCCAGCCCTGTTATCGTCCCCGAACTCGCTAATTTTTGATATTAAATATTGAATATCTATGTGAGTAATATCATCACCCGCAATTAATTCAGTTGAATTAGAAAATCTTACTTCTGGAAGTCTTCCTAAATCCAGAATTACTTCTACCAAATCGTATTTTTTTTCTGATTTAATTAAATAATCCTTTACCCTCTCAGGAAGTATATCTATTAGAATATCTAAGTCTTCTTGAGGAAAATGATTTATTCTTTCGTAATACTCTCTGTTCATGAAATTTATTATATTGTTTTCCAGTTAATTATTTAATTAATTTTTATTATTTCCCATTTCAATAAAATGCTTGTGAATTCTCAAATCATCAGTCAATTCAGGGTGGAAAGTTGTTCCTAATATATTTTTACTTTGAACCGCAACAGGAGAATTATCATTTGAAAATGCAAGTATGTCTATATTTTTTCCAATTTCCATTATTTTAGGTGCTCTTATAAAAATTGCTTCAAATTCATCTTTATCATTTAATAAACTAATTTTTTCAACAAAGCTATCAATTTGCCTTCCATAAAAATTTCTTGATGTTTTTAGGTCTATTAATTGAAGCGGGTGAGGGTCACCTTCAATAATATTATTTGAAATCAAAATTAATCCTGCGCAAGTCCCCCATAAAGGCATGCCATTTTTTGATTTTGTTATTATCTCTCTATCTAATTTACTAATTTTGAGTAATTTCGAAATAGTAGTGCTTTCTCCCCCAGGTATTACTAAAGCATCGCACTGGTCTAAATCAGAAATAGACCTTACAAGTTGTGTTTTTACTTTAAGTCTATTGAAGCAAACTTGATGTTCATGAAAATCGCCTTGTAAAGCAAGTATACCTATTTTCAAATTCTATTAAACTCCTCTATTTTCAAGCCTATCTTCTTTAGGGAGGGAAGAAATATTTATTCCTACCATTGCTTCTCCAAGATCTTCTGAGACATTTGAGAGTACATCAGGATCATCATAATGTGTAGTTGCCTGCACAATAGCTTTTGCTCTTTTTTCTGAGTCACCAGATTTAAAAATTCCAGACCCGACAAATACTCCGTCAACTCCAATCTGCATCATTAGGGCAGCATCAGCGGGAGTAGCTATACCTCCAGCTGCAAAATTAACTACCGGCAATCTGCCAATTTTCTTAATCTCAAGCAATAGTTCATATGGAGCGCCAAGATTCTTTGCTTCAGTCATAAGCTCTTCATTGTCAAGCATAAGTACTTTTTTTAGCTGAGTGTTTACAGTTCTTGCATGGTAAACAGCCTGAACAACATCTCCAGTTCCGGCTTCACCCTTAGTCCTGATCATTGCTGCACCTTCACCAATTCTCCTAAGAGCTTCACCTAGATCAGTTGCTCCACATACAAATGGCATATTAAAGTCCCATTTGTTTATGTGAAAATTATTATCAGCAGGAGTCAAAACTTCTGATTCATCTGCATAATCAACTCCAAGGTGCTGTAATATTTGAGCTTCGGCAAGGTGGCCTATTCTGCATTTTGCCATTACCGGTATAGAAACAGAAGAAATTATTTCTTTAATCATTTTAGGGTCAGACATCCTAGCAACACCACCATCTTTTCTAATGTCAGCAGGGACTCTTTCAAGTGCCATAACAGCTACAGCTCCTGATTGTTCAGCTATTTTTGCTTCATCAGCATTAATAACATCCATAATTACTCCACCTTTAAGCATTTGGGCAAGCCCACCTTTTAACCTCCAACTGCCTGTTTCAACATTTGCTTTATCAGATTTATTATTTTCTAAATTTTTAAGTTCAGTCTTTTCTTTTGATGTCGCCATAATATAGATTTAATCCTTTATAATTTTTAAACTAATTACCATTTTACAATAAAATTTAAAGTTTAGATGAAATTAGGCTTACTAAGTCATAAGTTCTGTTTGCATAACCCCACTCGTTGTCATACCAGCCTACGACTTTAAATAACCCGTTATCTGTTTGAATTGTTGAAAGTGAATCAATAATTACACTATGCGAATTGCCTTTAAAATCTTGAGAAACCAATGGTAATTTAGTAAATTGCATAATATTTTTTAAATGAGTTCTTGAGGCTTTTTCTAATTCATTATTCAAATCATCAGCAGTGATAATTTTCTCTGTTGAAAATGTTAAATCTGTTACAGAAACAGATGCAGTTGGAACTCGGTAAGCCATGCCATCAATCTTGCCTTTTAATTCTGGAATGACATTTACAACAGCTTTTGCAGCTCCGGTTGTTGTTGGTATTATATTTTCTGATGCAGTCCTTGCTCTTCTTAAATCAGAATGAGGTTGATCCAGCACACTTTGATCATTAGTAAACGAGTGAATAGTGGACATTAAGGCATTCTGGATGCCAAAATTATCATTAATAACTTTAATCATCGGGGCAACACAATTAGTTGTGCAGGATGCATTTGAAATTATATTGTGATTAGAAGGATCATAAGATTTTTCATTAACCCCTAAAACGATTGTTATGTCTTCATCGGTTGCGGGTGCAGAAATTACTACTTTTTTTACAGAGCCTTTAATATGCTTCAATGCATCACTTTTTTTTGTAAAAATTCCTGTACTTTCAACTACTATATCTACCTCAAAATCACTCCAGTTAATTTTAGACGGATCTCTTTCAGAAATTTTATTAATAACTTTTTTATTTATAGTTATTTTATCTTGGTTGTAGTCAACTTCTTTTTCGTATATTCCATAACTTGTATCAAATTTAAAAAGATGAGCCGAAGTTTTAGAATCTGATAAATCATTTATGGCAACAATTTCTAAATTATTATTTTCCAAGATCAATTTAGTTAATTGCCTTCCTATTCTTCCAAAACCATTGATACCTATTTTAGTTTTAGTCATCTATATTTTCCTACCAAATTATTTTTTGCTTTTAAATTAAATTTTTCTTTAATCACATCACTAATTAATAATAATCTATTATATTTATTTACCCTTTCTCCTCTCGCTGGAGCTCCAGTTTTAATTTGTGTAGAATCTGTCCCCACTGCTAAATCAGCAATAAAAGTATCTTCAGTTTCTCCAGACCTATGACTAATAATGGTTTCAAAGTTATTTTTTTGAGCAAGTTTAATATTTTCTATTGTTTCAGTTACAGTTCCAACCTGATTAAGTTTTATTAGAATGGAATTGCCTGCTTTTTCGTCAATACCTCTATCCAAAAACTTTTTTTGAGTTACATATAAATCATCTCCTACTAATTGAATATTTTTACCAATAGTATTTGTTAATTTTTTCCACCCCCCCCAATCATCTTCAGATAAACCATCTTCGATGCTATATATTGGGTAGTCAGTAACTAGATTTTTATAAATTTCAGTAAGTTCAATTGATGAAACATTTTTATTTTCTGATTTTAATTCATAATTACCAGATGACTCATTATAGAATTCACTTGCGGCAACATCTAATGCAAATTTTATATCTTGTCCGAGAGTTAATCCTGTTTCTGAAACAGCATTACTTAGTAACTTCAAAGGGTCTTCGTTGCTAAGTCCAGGTGGAGCAAAACCACCTTCGTCACCCAAAGTAGTGGGAAGATTTTTAATTTCTAAGATATTTTTCAGTTTATTATAGATCTGAAAACCGGCAGAAATAGAATTTTCAAAATCATCAATTCCTGTAGGTACTATCATATATTCTTGAAAATCTGTTGAATTGAATGCGTGGGAACCTCCATTTAAAACATTAAACATTGGATTAGGTAATTTAAATTCTGTTTTTTTTGAATCATACAAGTTTCTAATAAATTCAAATAACTCTAAATCATAAGACGCCGCCGCCGCTCTTGCGCACGCCATCGATACAGCTAGAATTGCATTTGCACCTAAATTACTTTTAAATTCTGTTCCGTCCAATTCAATCATTTTTAGATCAATTGAATTTGTATCTTTAATTTCCATGCCTAAAATTGCAGGAAAAATTTTATTATTGATATTTTCAATTGCCTTCAAAACTCCTTTTCCATTAAATTTGAAAGGATCGTTATCTCTCAACTCAAGAGCCTCTTTAGATCCAGTGCTTGCTCCAGAAGGTACACAGCTAAAACCATAATTGCCTTCTGACGTTTTAACGATTGAATATATTGTAGGATTGCCCCTTGAGTCCAGTACTTGCCTAGCGCTAATTTTTGAAATTTTATCTTTCATAATTTTTCATTACTTTTTCCTGTTCTATAAATATTTTTTCAATGCAATTCTTTCCAAGTTCTATCATCTGATTTAATTCAATTGTTGAGAAAGCCCCTTTTTCTCCTGTGCCCTGAATTTCAATCATTTCATATTTAGAATTCATTACTAAATTTAGGTCAACATCTGCATTTGAGTCCATTTCATAATCAAGATCATCAACAATTTTTCCATTAACTTTTCCAACGCTTATAGCCGCAATTGGTGTGATTTTATTTTGCAGTGTAATTTCGGGCAATTTCTTGTTTATTGCAATTGCAAGAGCTAAATATCCGCCATTAATAGAAGCTGTTCTTGTGCCTCCGTCAGCATTAATAACATCACAATCTATATAAATTGAATTTCCAGTAATTTCACTTAAATCTACTGCACCTCTTAATGACCTTCCAATCAGCCTCTGAATCTCTTGAGATCTCGGACTTTTCTTACCCTTACTTATTTCTCTGGCAACTCTTGAAGAAGTACTAGCAGGCAACATTGAATATTCTGCAGTTATCCATCCCCCATTATGTAGCCATTCAGGAGTTTTACTTTCAAAAGTAGCAGTACAAATTACTTCTGTTTTACCACTTTGGTAAAGTATAGATCCGTCTGCATTACTAATTATGTCGGGTGTAATTTTTATCGGTCTCATTATTAATAATTAAAAATAGTGTTACATTATTTATAATAACTTTTTAATTTTAAATGTCTACGAATTCTAAAAATAAGATTCTAATATATGGTGGCGGCGGCATTGGCAGTTACTATGCTGGAGCACTTTCTAATAATGGACATAATGTCACTTTACTTACAAGAGGAAAACATTATGAAGAAATAAAGAAAAATGGTCTAAAATTAAAAACTAATTGGGGTAATTTTACCCAAGATATTAATTTAGTAAGAAAAATAAATTCAGAATATGATGTTGTAATTTTAGCGGTTAAAACTTATTCAGTTAAAAATATTTTAAGCGATTTAAAGTCTTTAAAAAAAGGCACTAAAATAATTTGCATTCAAAATGGAACATTTACCTACAATTATTTATCGAGCCAACTAAATGATCAAGGTATAAACGTTATTGATGGCTTGACTTGGATTGATGCTTTAAGAAGAGATGAGGGCAGTGTTATTCAAACTGGTGATGAGGCAAAAATAATATTCGGAAAGAACAATATATTAGATTCTGAAAAATTAGAATTCAAAAAACTTGCATTAAGTTTGGATTCGAAAAATGTTCAAACCCAATTTGTTGAAGATATAAATAAGGCAGTATGGGAAAAACTAATAATGGTTGCTGCAATTGGATCAATAATGTGCTATTCAAATATGTCTGCAAAAGAAACTGTAGAAAACAAAACTTTTTTTAAAATTTTAAAAGAAATGATCTATGAAATGACAAATGCATCTATTTCTATTGGAGTTAATATCGAAAAAAATTATGCAAGAGATACACTTAATTACATATTAGGAAGAGCAGATGAATTACATTCTTCATTAAAAGCAGATTTTGATAATAAAAAACCATTGGAAGTTGATGAAATATTAGGTGAAGCCCTTAGGACAGGAATAAAAAATAAAGTTAATATGCCTAGCTGTAAAAAAGTTTACGATAAATTAATTAAATTTGCCTAAATTTATTTCCTTGGATTTATTGAAAATATTACTTCATAATCTGAATCAGGAATTAATCTATTTAATCTTAGAATTTCTGGCTCAATATCTAATATTTTAATGTAGTTTCCGCCATAAAAAAATTCATACTCAGATAGTTGTTCTTTGTAAATAAATTGATCAAAAATTTCATTTTTGGGGGTCTCAACAATTATGTGAAGAAGAGTTTTAGGCTTATGTATACAACTGCCTGCATTAGAAGTTGTTTCATTATTATCTTCTGGGTCAGGACATCTTGAATCTTCCGCAATATCAATTAACTTTATTGTAGTATTTGTTAGTTCCTCATGCCCTATTTCATTAATTTTAAGTTTAAATTTTTCATTTATTGGAACTTGTTTAAAATTTAATTTTGGATTCAACAATAATTTAGATATAACTTTTTCATCCAGATTGATATTATTTTTTATTTTTAATGATGAGTCATTATTTCCATTGTTTAAAAAAATTAGTTCAGTTATCCCATTTTCATTTATTTCTTCTTGTGGCGATAAAGAATTGAGTGTAATCAAATAATTATCCTTACTATAATTTTTTAAATAAATTTTTACCTGTCCATCAAAATATTCATAGCCAAGATACTCTAAACTATTAATAGCCATATCATCTTCATTGTTATTTGAACAAGAAAAAGCAATTAGATTAATAGATAAAATTATAAGTATTGTGAATTTAACAAGTTTAAAAATTTTCATATAAATATTATTTTACTTTGCTTTACTTATTGAAACTAATATAATTTTTATTTATATTAAGTCAAATTATTTTTTGAAAGGAATTCTATTGAGTAAAGAATTAGCTTTTTTTGAAGGAAAAATTATCCCTATTAGTTCTGCAAAAGTTGGGATAATGACCCATGCTCTTCATTACGGAACGGCAGTTTTTGAGGGGGTAAGAGGGAATTGGAATTCAAATCAAAATAAAATGTATATCTTTAGGCTCAAAGAACATTATGAAAGGCTCATTAAGGGTTGCAAAATTCTCAATATGGATATCAATTATTCAGTAGAAGATTTATGTGAAATAACAATCAACCTAATTAAAGAATCAGGCTATAAAGAAGATATTTATATAAGGCCTCTGGCCTATAAAAGTGAAGAAAAAGTGGCAAATTTAAAGTTGCATGAGTTAGAAAGTAACTTTGCATTGATGATAGTGCCTTTTGGTAATTATATTGATAATGAGAAACCTATTAGATGCCAAACGTCTTCATGGAGAAGACCTCATGATTCAATGATGCCAACAGGCGTCAAACTCTCTGGTCTTTATACAACAAGCATACTTGCAAAAACAGAGGCAATATTAGCTGGTTTTGATGAAGCGATCTTACTTAATTTTGATGGTAGTGTTTCTGAAGGAAGCGGTGAAAACCTTTTCATGCTTAAGGATGATCAGCTGATTACCCCATCTGAAACTGAAAATTGTTTGCTTGGAATTACTAGGGATTGTGTATTCGAGATTGCGCTAAATGAATTTAATATTGAAATTAAATCAAGAAAAATTCATAGAAGCGAAGTGTACCTTTCTGATGAAGTCTTTTTAACCGGTACAGCCGCACATATAACAAGTGTTGGTCAGCTTGACAATAGAAATATTAGTGATGGGAATATAGGATCGCTTACAAGAAAAATGCAAGAAAAATATTTTAAAATTGTTAAAGGTGATGATCAGAAATATTTAAAATGGTGCACTGAAGTAATTATTTAGCTTGAAATAATTAAACTTGGATTTTCCCAGCAGTAAATTTTCTTCAATTTATCCATATCGATTCTTGTTTGTTTACTAAATTTTTCAAAATTTTTCTCAAAATCTTCCATCTTGTTAAATCCGCTTACAGTTAAAATAGAATTTTTATTTTCCAAATATTTAATATATTTAATTGATTTTTTATTCCCAAATTTAAAAAATCTATAAATGTCTACATCAAAAAAGCACCCAATTTCCATTAATTCGTTTAAATTTTTTATGCTTAATGAGGAATTATCAATATTTGTCAAAATTGGAATGTAATTATTATTTATAAAATATTTTAATTTTTCCAGATAATTTATTGGTTTTCCATAAGTTGGGAATTTGAAGAGTAAAAACCTTGAATTATTTATTGAGTTTATTTTTTTTAACCCAATTAAATCTATATTTATTGGGTAAAGAATTGAAGTGTAAATGTCGGGTATTTCAAAATTTTCTAATTTGCTAGCTTCTTTTTGTATATCTATAACAATTTCATTAATTTTGTTATTGCCTACATCAAAATAATTAGGAGAGGAGCAAATCTTATCTATTTTGCTGTTTCTAAATTTATTTAAAAATTTAAGGCTTTCAGAAATTGAATCACAATTTGGGTCAACCCTTGGTATTATATTCGTTTTAATATCAAAATATCTCATGAATTTAAATTATTTTTGTTTATAATGATAATAATAAAACATAATTATTAGGAAATTTATGCAAGATCAGCAAGTAAGTAAGTTAATAAATCTTGAAGAAAAAAATCATCGATTCGGTTTAAATCTAATTGCATCAGAGAATTATCCATCAAAGAATGTGCTGAACGCATGCGCTTCAATTTTTAGCACAAAATATGCCGAAGGGTATCCTGGTGCTAGATATTACGAAGGCTGCGAAATTTCTGACGACATAGAAAATTTAGCAATCGAAAGAGCAAAAAAAATATTTAATTGTGACCATGTTAACGTTCAAGTGCACAGCGGAACTCAAGCAAACATGGCCGTCTTTTTAGCAACTATGAATTCTGGTGACAGTATTCTTTCAATGAAATTAGACCAAGGGGGCCATTTAAGTCATGGTTCAAAAGTAAATTTTTCTGGAAAAATATATGACTGTAATTTTTATGGAGTTGATCGTGAGTCAGAATTAATTGATTATGATTATGTAGAAAAGATTGCATTAGAAAAAAAACCAAAGATTATAATTTGTGGAGCTAGCGCTTATTCAAGAATTATTGATTTTGAAAGGTTTTCCCAGATAGCTAAAAAAGTCGATGCCTATTTGTTATCTGACATAGCACATATTTCTGGGCTTGTTGCTTCAAAACTCCATCCTTCACCTGTTCCTTATTCTGACTTTGTGACTACAACAACACATAAAACCTTAAGAGGTCCAAGAGGTGCAATGATTATGTGCAAACAAGATCATTCAAAAATAATCGATAAATCTGTTTTTCCTGGTATTCAGGGAGGGCCATTTATGAATATGATTGCTGCAAAAGCAGTGGCATTCGAAGAGGCGTCAAAAGAAGATTTCAAAGAATATTCTAGTCAAGTAGTTAAAAATTCTAAAAAGTTATCTTCAGTTATTTCAGGATTAGGTTTTAGAATTGTTTCTGGTGGAACTGATAATCACCAATTTACAATAGATTTGTCTAAGAATAATTTAACAGGAGCCGAAATTTCTACTTTATTAAGAAAAGTAGGGATAGTTGTAAATAAAAATGGCATACCTTATGATAATCATCCTCCAAAAATTACTTCTGGTATAAGATTAGGAACACCTGCATTAACTAGTAGAGGAATGAAGGAAGACCAAATGATTATTTTGGGTAACTTAATTGTTGATATTATTAATTCAAGAAATGATGAAAAAAAATTAACCAAACTATCAAATGAAGTCAAAGAATTAGCTCACAGTTACAAATTACCTGGGGTAGATTAACAGAAATTATTGTTACTTTTAAGGATTTACGCTAAAATCCCATACTTGGAAAAGGATACTTAATATGTCACAAACAAATAATTATGAATTAATGTGGATTTTATCTTCTGAAGAGACAGAGGAATCTAAAGAAGAAATTGTTGCCACTATCAAAAATAATATTTCTAGCTCAGGTGGAGAAATAAGTAAATTCGAAAATTATGGAAAGAGGAAGCTCGCTTACGAATTGTCGGGTAGTAAAGATGGTAATTATTATTTATCTAGGTTTTCTATGGATACAATGAAAATTAATGAACTTAACGATAAATTAAATAAAGATAATAATGTATTGAGACATTTAATTACATCAGTTAAAGAAGAAGATATTCTTATTGCTCCAGATAAAATGGATGAAGTCCCTGAAACCAATAGGGGCAAAAGGTAATTGTGGCAAGTTTAAATAAAGTTATGTTAATAGGAAATGTTGGGCAAGATCCTGAATTAAGATATACGCCTGACGGAAACCCTGTTGCAAATTTTAGTATAGCCGTTAATAGAAGAAGGAAGGTTGGGGATGAATTCAAAGATGAAACTGAATGGTTTAATATAGTATGTTTTTCAAGAACTGCTGAAAACGTTAATCAGTATCTTTCTAAAGGGCAAAAAGTATATGTTGAAGGAAGATTTCAAAGCAGTGAATATGTAGGCCAAGATGGAAATCAAAGAAAATCATTTGAGGTAATTGCAAATGACGTAACTTTTCTTTCAACAAAAAGTGAAGCAGAATCAATAAATCAAAATACAAGCCAAAATCAAGCTAGCCCTGAACCTAAGCCTTTAGATTCAGATGATGAAGATAAGGATTTACCATGGTAACAAAAAAAAGAGACAGTAAAAGACCAAAATCTAGAGGTAAAAATATTTCACGTAGACCAGAAAGAATAGGCTATTGCCCCGATGAAGGCTTTGATTATAAAGCTGTTGGTCTTTTAAAAAAATATATTTCAGAAACAGGTAAAATTAATTCGGCAAAAAGAAATGGTTTATCTTCGAAATGTCAAAGGAGTTTAACAACTGCTGTTAAAAGAGCAAGACATATGGCACTTTTGCCTTTTGCAAGCAATCATAATTATGATACTTCTTTGTTAGATATTGGAAAAAGAGATACTGATAATGTTCCTGATAAAGAAGTTGATTCTAAAGTATCTAAATTGGAGGAGAATGTTTCAAATTCTGAACCAAGTTCAGGTGAAGTTGAAGAAGATTCAGTAAAAAATGAAGCTGTTTCAGATGAAGTTGAAGAAGATTCAGTAAAAAATGAAGCTGTTTCAGATGAAGTTGAAGAAGATTCAGTAAAAAATGAAGTTGTTTCAGATGAACCTATTGCTGAAGATAGTGAAGCTGAGGATAAAGAAAAATCGTCTTAAAATCGTTATCATAAATATATTATGAACGAATCCTTAACTAGAAAAGAAATATTAAACTCATTAAAAGAAAAAAAGAAATTAAAATCTAAGCTTCTTGTATTTTTATTAATTATCACTATTTTCGTTGTTTCAGTGCCGGTATCTAGTTATTTTATAAATGTATGGATTCCATACCAAAAGACTGCATTGAAAGTTGAAGAAAAAGAATTTACAAGGAAAGATTTAGTCGATTTTATAAGGTTTAATCAAAGATTATCAGAAGAACAGGGTAATAAATTTGATTTGGGGTCTTCGCTTTTTCAATCTCTCCAGCTTCTCGCAGAAAATGAAATTGCCTATTTATCAGCTACAGAATACGGCTTAACTGTGGATGATTGGGAAATTGATGAGGCATTTTTTTTGAAATTGGGTTTTTACAATAATTTTGAATTAGAAACTATTGAAGACGAAAAAGATTTTATTGAAAAGAAAATTCAATTTTTAAATCAAATCCAAATGAATGAAGAGAAATTTAAAGAAATTATAAGAAAAAGTTTATTTAGAGAAAAATTAAGAAGGGAATTATCACGTGAAATTCCTGCGCTGCAAGAACATAAGTATTTGTATGAAATTGCCTTAGAAGATATTTCCCAGACAAATATTAATAAAATACAAAAAGAAATTAGTTCTACTAATGATATTGAGTCAGTTGTTAAAAAATATTCAATTGACCCAAATTCGATTAGAGGTGCAGGAGATTTCGGATGGATACCAAAAGGTATAAAACCAGAATTAGATGATTTAATTTTTGGTAGCAATCAAACTGATTATTTAAAACCTAAAGAATTATCAGAGCCATATATCGATCAGGAAAATTCTGTATTTAAGATATATATAATAAGTGATGTAAAGAAATCATATGAACTGTCAGAAGAAAATTTTGAAGTAATTTCTAATAATGTTTTAAATAATTTTTTCAACGAAAGAAGCAGGCTGGTAGATATGCAATATGGATTAGATAACGAAACTTTTAATTGGATAAATGAAAAAGTTCAAGTCGCATCTTTATTTAACGAAAATGACACAGCTAATGATATTATTAAATAATATATTTATTAAAAAAGGTGTAAATTGAAAATTGGAATAATAGGCATAGGTAATGTAGGTTTGCAAGTCTTAAAAGATTTAAATTCAAATGAAAAAATTAAAAAAACTCTAAATGTTGAAAAAATTCTTGTTAGGGATAAGAAAAAATACCTTAAAATTTTAGATATAGAATTTGGTAAAAATAATAGTATTTCAAAAAAAATTACTGATAATTTCACTGATTTTATTAATTCAGATATAGATATTGTTGTTGAATTGATTGGGGGCATGAACCCAGCAATGGAATATGTAGAAAAATCTATTCTTTTTGGAAAAAATGTTGTTACAGCTAATAAAGAAATAATATCAAATAATATTGACCATTTAATAAAATTAGCTGATGAGAAAAATGTAAAACTTAGATTTGAAGCAGCTGTTGGCGCTGGGATACCACTTATAGAAGTCCTAATTGATATGCTTGAACAAAACAATATTTCAAAAATAACTGGAATAATTAATGGCACATCTAATTATATTTTAAGTTCCATGCAAAATAGCGGTAAAAGCTTTGATGAGAGCCTAAAAAAAGCTCAAGATTTGGGTTTTGCTGAATCAGATCCTACCAATGACGTAGGAGGTTTTGATGCTAAATTTAAAATTAATATATTAGGTTCTATTGCATTTGGTGAAAGAATACCTCTTGAATCGGTATCGGTGCATGGTATTGAAAATTTATCTCAGAAAGATATTGGTTATGCTCAAGAATTTGGATATGTGATTAAATTGTTGGCAGTTACTGAATTAAAATCTAACAAGATATATTCAAATGTGTCTCCGTACCTAGTTTTTAATTCTCACCCATTATCGAAAGTTGAAGATAACTATAATGCTGTTGAAATAAATGGTGATCTTGTTGGAAAATTATGGTTTCAAGGAGAAGGCGCAGGAAAATTATCCACAACAAGTGGAATAATTGGAGATTTGCTAGGCATTGCTAATAACACCAGCGGGAATTTATCTTTTAAGCATAAGAATTTTAGTTATTTTTCAGATGACGAAGTTAGTGGAAAAAAATATATTAGACTAAGTGTAGAAGATAAATTTGGTGTTTTAGAAAAAATTGCCGGAATTTTTTCAAATAATAAAGTCAGTATTGCATCTGTAATCCAGAAGGAGGTAGATACTAAAGGTATAGCGGACTTAGTAATCATGACCCATGAATCTATGGGAATAAATTTTAAAAATTCGTTAGACCAGATAAGAAAGCTAGATTTTATTAAAGAAGATCCAGTAACTATTGAGATATACAAATTATGAATGGAATAATTGAAAATTATAAAGAATTAATTGACATAGGAAATGCTAGACCTATTTCAATGGGTGAAGGCGGAACACCTTTGTTGCGTTCAGAGTTTTTATCAAAAAAAATTAATGCAGACGTATTCATAAAGGTTGAAGGTTGTAATCCAAGTGGTTCATTTAAAGATCGAGGCATGGTAGTAGCAGTTTGTATGGCATTGCATAACAAAAAGAAGGTCCTTGTATGTGCTTCAACTGGAAATACAAGTGCATCTGCCTCTGCCTATGCAGCCAAATTTGGCTTAGTTTCAGCAATTATTGTTCCAAATGGAAATATTGCTAAAGGAAAGCTATCTCAAGCAATGGCATTTGGGGCTAAAATTATAGCTATAGACGGATCATTTGATGATGCCTTAAATATTGTTAGAAAATTAGAAAATTATGATGAAATTGAAATTGTAAATTCAATTAATCCTTACAGAATAGAAGGTCAAAAATCTGCTGCTTTTGAAATTTTAGATGAAATTGGTGAAATTGATTCATTGTGTATTCCTGTAGGAAATGCTGGGAATATTACTGCATACTGGAAAGGGTTTAAGGAATATAGAGATAAATTTAAATTCAAATTGCCAAAAATGTATGGATTTCAGGCTGAAGGCGCCTCACCAATAGTAAGGGGTGAAGTTGTTAAGAATCCAGAAACAATTGCAACAGCAATTAGGATAGGCAATCCAGCCTCTTGGGACAAAGCCAATGAAGCAGTCACTGATTCTAAGGGAGGGGTACATTCCGTATCGGACTCAGAAATTGTTGAATCATATAAAAACCTTGCCAGGAAAGATGGAATTTTTTGTGAGCCGGCTTCAGCAGCAGGCATAGCTGGTCTTATAAAATTTTCAGAAAGTCATAAATTTTCAGGTCAAAAAATTGTTTGTGTTGTAACAGGAAATGGTTTGAAAGATCCTGAAACTTCTGAAAAACACGCAAGTTCCGATATTTTTGAAGTTGGTGCAAATATTAATGATGTTCTTAAAATAATAAGATAGAAGGATAAATTGCCGGAAGAGTTAATAATTTATGATAAATTTGACCATGAACTCCAAAAATTTTGGTCCACTTTTGAAAAGCAAAAACAAAACCCTTTTTTAAATTATCAAATAAATAAAACCTGGTACGATATTTTTGGAGAAGACGTTAAATTGCGAATCATTACAGACATGAGCGATTTTATTGCTCCAATGATAATTAAAGAAGATATCGCATGTTTTTGTGGTGGAAAAGATCTTTTTGATTATCATAATTTTATTTTTAAAAAAGGTATTAGTAGAGAGTTAGTCAAATCAATATTTGATCATTTATTTATTAAAGACAAGGTAAATAAAATTGAACTTAATTCTATATCTGATAATTCTGATTTACACCAATGTTTGTTAAATTTACAAAATGATTATGCTATTGAATTTGTCAATGAAGATGTCTCCCCTTCCATTAATTTGCCAGAATCATTTGAAGTATATTTATCTAATCTGTCAAAAAAAAATAGACACGAGATCAGAAGAAAAATTAGAAAATTTGAAAATAATTTTCAATTCAAAATAATCAAAGCAAATTCTAAAAATATTGAAAAATTATTGTTGGAATTTATTAAATTAATGAAATTAAATTTAGAAAAAAAATTATTTTTAAATTTAAAAAGGATTGAGTTTATGACTAAGATTATTAAAGATTCTGTGTTAGAAAATAGTGGTGAATTAAATTTTATTGAGATAAATAATGATTTAGTATCAACTACTTTTTCATTTAAAAACGATAAAAAGTTATTTGTTTATAATTCAGGATTTAATAATGAATATGCAGAGTATTCAGTTGGATTAATGAATCATGTTTACAACATTAAAGATAACATTGGCAGCTATACTAATATTGATTTTCTTAGAGGCAATGAAGAATATAAATACAGAATAGGCTGCAAAGATAAAAATTTATTAACAATAAATATAAAAAATAATTAATTATGAAAATAGCATTAATTAGTGTCCATGGAGACCCTAAACTTCAGGCAGGTGGTAAAGATGCCGGAGGAATGAATATATACATAAGAGAGGTCGTGGAAAAATTATCAAAATCTGGTGTTGAGGTTGACGTTTTTACAAGGGATCATAATAGAAAAAATGAAATTGAAGGGCAGTTCGCAAATATAAATGTAAATTATATTAAGGCTGGAGATAATTCATTAGATAAAGTTGGTATTTTTAATTATTTAGATGAATTTGTTGAAGGTGTAAATAATTTTAAAATTAATAAAAAAATTAAATACGATTTAATTTTTGCTCATTATTGGCTTTCTGGGGTTGCATCTTTAAAATTAAAACAAATATGGAATGCGCCTGTTATAACTACATTTCATACTATTCAAGAAATCAAACAAGAAGCTTTCCCTTTTAATAAAGATGATCCTCATAGGGAGGCTCAAGAAAAAATTGTTTCTCAGAATTCAGATGCAATAGTAGTTTGGTCTAAACATGAAAAAAACTTTATTCAAAGTAATTATGATGTAGATTCTAAGAAAATATTTATTATTCCTCCTGGGGTTGATTTAGACCTTTTTAAACCAATAAGTAAAAATAAAGCTAGAAAAGAAATTAAGATACCAAATGATTTAAAAGTGATTCTATTTGTTGGAAGATTAGAAAGGCTTAAGGGGCTTGATACTTTGCTTGAAGCATTATCAATGATTGAGCAAGAAAATATTAACTTATTGGTTGTAGGGGGCCTATATAATATTTCTGAGGTATCAAGATTAAAAAAGATATGTACTGAAATGAATCTTTCTGAGAAGGTCCATTTTATAGGATCAATTAACAGAAGTGATTTAAAATTTTATTATAATTCTTCTGATATTTGCGTATTGCCTTCATATTATGAAAGTTTTGGACTTTCCGCTTTAGAAGCAGCTGCATGCGGAGTTCCTGTTGTTGCTTCAAAAAAGGGAGGCCTATCTTCAATTGTAATTGATAAAAAAACTGGATATTTATTGCAATGGAGATGTCCTGGTCCATTTGTAGAAAAATTAGAAATATTATTGAAAAGCAAAGATTTAAGAGAATCTATGGGAAAGAATGCTAGAAAACACGCAGAAAATCTAAATTGGGCAGAATCAATTAATAGCTTAAAAAAATTATTTCATAAGTTGACCTCAAACTAGAGCTATGCTATCCTCACTACGTTTAAAACACATTGAAAGAGAGTAGTACTAAATTACTAAATTTTTGAGAAAATCGAGGTTTAATGTGACTCGTAATTTAGCTTTGGGAACTCGCTCTGGAGTGGCAAGAACGAAATAAGTAATTCTTGACGTTAACTACGTAAAGTTAAATTGAGAGAGGTGAAATTACCTAATCAAAGGTGGTACCGCGGGTTAATCTCGTCCTTTGGGCGAGATATTTTTATTTAAAAAGGTAAAAAAATGAAAAAAACGGGAGCTCAAGTACTCTGTGAAGGTTTAATACACCATGGAGTAGAAAAAATTTTTGGAATACCTGGTGGGGCAATACTTCCATTGTATGGAACTTTGTCTGAATATCCAGAACTTGATCATATATTAGTGCGACATGAACAAGGTGCTTCTCATGCTGCAGATGGTTTTTCTAGAGTTAGTGGTAAAACAGGTGTTTGTTTTGCTACTTCAGGTCCTGGAGCAACTAACCTTATTACAGGAATGGCTACAGCTATGATGGATTCATCGCCTATGATAGCAATAACTGGTCAAGTATCAAGGCCTGGCATTGGAAAAGATTCATTTCAGGAAATAGATATTACTGGAGCCTCTTTACCTGTGACTAAACATAATTACCTTGTAATGAATGCTCACGAAATTCCAAGAGTATTAAAAGAAGCTTTTATAATTGCAAACACTGGTAGGCCTGGCCCTGTTTTAATTGATATACCTAGAGATGTTTTTATAGAAGAATTTGATTTTGATAATAATTTCTGGAATGAAGAAATAAAAATACTTGGTTATAATCCTCCTAAATTTACAGAAAATTCAAAAGTTGATAGCGCTTTAAAGTTAATTGAACAATCAGAAAGACCAGTTATACTCGCTGGTCATGGAATAATAATTTCTAGAGCATATGACGAACTTTTAGAATTAGCAGAAAAAGCACAGATACCTGTTGTGACAACCCTATTAGGTATAAGTTCATTTCCAGAAAATCATGTTTTAAGTTTAAGTTTTCCTGGTATGCATGGAGTGGCATGGGCAAGTCTTGCACTTGATCAAGCTGAT
>MDTB01194245.1_pt1 | contig 18329 bp, 14 predicted proteins | sample 811161 | NCBI WGS metagenome assembly MDTB01 (sample SAMN05326650, study PRJNA326480) | marine metagenome | isolation source: seawater | place: Mediterranean Sea | collected 2009
CAAAATCAAGATACTGGTTATATTGGAACATCCATGTATAATCACGGATTTGCGACATTAGCCTTGGCTGAATATTATGGAATTACCAATAATTTCCGTATTGGTCCCTCCCTCAAGAAAGCAACGAATCTTATTTTGTCAGCTCAAAAAACAAATTCAAAGGGTGGATGGAGATATAGCCCAGAAAGCAAAGATGCAGACACTACCGTATCTGGTGCTCAACTGGTTGCTTTATTTGCAGCAAAAAATGCTGGAATCCAAGTACCTGATGACGCGATTAACAAAGGAATAAAATTCCTTTTGAACTGCCAGGATGAGAAAGGAGGATTTGGCTACACGGGCAACTCTGGAGCAAATCTCCCAAGAACTGCAATTGGATCTCTTATTTTAGCACTGAATCAAGAAACTGAATCTAAGGCTTTTAAGCTTTCAATAAATTACCTTCGAGAAAACGGACAGTTTGGGGACCAAGGGCACAAGTTCTACAGCCTATATTACACATCACAAGCTCTATTTAGATCAACAAAAGAAGATTGGGAAAAGTGGAACATTCAGAATGTTCGCCAACTTCAGAGTTCCCAGTCAGAAAACGGATCATGGGCCGGAAATTATGGTACCACATTTGCAACTTCTGCAGCACTACTCTCAATGGCATTAAACTACCGTTACCTTCCAATTTACGAGAGATGATGATATTTATAAAACCAATCAAAGTTAGGCTTTATTTTTTGATTATTACTTTATTGCTAGCTTCCAATACTTTTGCAGAGGAAAGTCAGTTGGTAAGCCCTTATGTAAGAAATGAAGTTCTGTCCTTTTTGGATGGTTCTTCTCTCTTCGGAAACTTGTCTTCTGTCAACAACTCAGATCAACTTCAATGGAACCACAAGTCCTCACCCTCCCCAATTGAATTCGACTACCGTGCAGTTGACTCAATTCTTTTTAACAGGGTTTGGGAACAAAATTCATCTGAATTAGAGGGACTTGTTAGAATTCATCTCAAGAATAAAGATTTCCTGAGATGTTCTTTAAATGAAATTAATGATAACCATGTTACTCTATCAACTAATTTTCAAAAAAATATTAAGGTTGATATAAAGCAAATTCATAGAATTGAGTTTCTGCCAGCAAGCTACAGAGTTCTTTATGATTCATCTTATAACTTTGGAAGTTGGAAAAAAAGTAACAGCAAGGCATGGACTGAAGACCAAGGAAACCTCGTTTCCGTTTTTTCAGGTAGTACGGGAACAACTCTCCCCAAGATAGATGCATTGGAAGTTAATTTTAATGCTGAGTGGCAAAGATCCTTCTACCTAGCATTACGATTTTTTTCAGACTCGGATGGAGGTAGTTATGGAAGTGAGGGTTATCATCTGTCTTTCTCGAATAATCGCATCAATTTACAATCCAACAGAAAAGTTAATGGAAGGACTTTACGGGAGACATTAGGCTCAAAAATGGTTGACTCTTTAGTGGGGATAAAAACCGCAAACTTTAGAATTACTGTTCACCGTCAAAAAAAAGAATTCACGATCTGGGTAAACGGACAAGAAGTTGGAAGATGGAAGGACCCAAAAGAAGAATTTGTTCCAAGCAACAATGGAATCCTTTTTATTAATCAGGGTGGTAACTCTTTTTTAAAGCTCAAAGAACTTTCCATTGCAGGTTGGAATGGCGAGTACTTCCCTGTGGTGGATGGAAACGCAAAAAAAGAAATCACAGAACAATACATATCATTTAAGAATGGTGACGCCACTGAAGTCAAATCCACCTTTTTTCAAAACGGAATTCTTTCTATTGAAACAACTAATGGGAATTTTTCCGTTCCCCAATCAAAAATTAGCTCATTACATTTATCTGATATAAGCGACCAAAACAAAAGTATGGAAAGTAAGCCAATATTATCTGAACAATTAATTTTAAGACATTCTCACGGAAAGCTTTCGCTAAATCTGGATTCAATATCAAAGGATTCGATTTTAGGTACGCATCCATTTTTAGGAAAGGTTTCCATCCCCGTGAAATCAGTAAAGCGTTTACTTTGTAATCTATCGATTAAGGAACTCAATGCATATTTGGATAAACTTCAGCAAGCCCGTCGTGCTATTAAAAATAATTCGACTGAAACGGCTCTTGAAATTTTACAAAAAACTAACCCTCAGTTTCGTGGATGGTATTGGAAGCGATTGCGATTGCTCGCATTAAATTCTCAAACCAAGGAAATCTTATGGTTCAATCCACATCCTGAAATTGGTCTCAATAGAGCATACTTACTCGGTCAAGAATCACCATTGATTTTTACAAATTCAAAAGATGGACATTATGCATTGTGGGATGGTTATGCTAAATTAGTAGACGGCAATTACACACACCCTTCCTATTCAGATGAGGAACTAGGTAGGATGGAAAATGAAAAATGGAAAAAGATTTCCATTAGTCAACCTTTTTGGTTAGGGAAAACAGAGGTAACTCAATTACAATTCCAAAAACTAATGAATAGTAATCCGAGCAAGAGAAAAGGGCAAAACCTCCCAGTTGAAGTAAACTGGTTTGAGTGCAAAGAATTTTGCAAGAAATTGAATCAAAAATTCCCGGCACCTCAGGGACTTATATGGAGATTACCCACCGAAGCAGAGTGGGAATATTCATGTCGAGCGGGATCAAATGGACCGTTTTGTGAAACCAATAATAGCATGCTTTTTCACAATGAGCAGGCGTACAAAAATCACTTAATGAAATTTGCATGGTTTGATGAGAATTCTGAAAATCAGTCCCAAATAGTTGGTCAGAAAGATCCCAATGATTGGGGATTTCACGATATGCACGGCAATGTTTGGGAATGGTGCTTGGATTCTCTTACTTCAAACAAAATCTCCCTTTTCAATATTCCTGCCTATAATGCAACAGACCCATATTCCACAAAAGGTGAATGGAGGTCACTGAAAGGGGGCAGTTTCCAAAACAGTTTTAATCGGTGCAGGGCAGCCTACAGGGGAGGTAACTTGCCTATCACCTCAAAAGCAGATCGAGGTTTCCGTCTCTGCTTAGGTCCAAATCTCGAACTTTCAAATGAAACTGTAAAAAAACACCATGAGCACTTGAATAATCAAATTCTGAATCTTGAAAATTCAATTAATATCCCCCTCATTAAAGTTAAGAGTGGTTCTTTTTTGATGGGGTCCAGGCGGGCAAATCAATCAACACCCGCTATTTATGATCAAATGCAAAAGTGTGTCTACTCTGGAAATCAAGATGGTAAGTTCATCAGGACAAATATTGCTGACAGAAGTATTGATTGGTTGATTGATCTCAATTCCACAATCATGGATTTAAAACTTTCCAAGAAAAGTCATCGAGTATTTCTTGGGACTGCTGATGGGCTTGCACACATCGTTGATTTGAAAACTAAAAAAGTGCTTTATGAATTCAAAAACCATTCCTGTCCTCTAATTTCACTTACAATTGACGACGATGGTAGTGCTTTCGCAACTATTGGTGTGGACGGCAAAATTGTATACAGAAAACTCAATCAAGAAAGTCCGGTTACTTCATTTTCTTCAAATGATTACAACGGAACAGTAGAACATATTGAAATATCACCTGATGGAAGAAAGATTCTTTGTTATGGACTCGCATCAAATGTGCATATTTTTGATTTAAAAAGTGGAAAGAAAAGTATGGCTTTTGATAAAAGCAAAAATCCGTCCTTATTAAAAGCAACTTGGCACCCAAATGGCAAATATTGTGCAGTTCTTACTCCGAATGGAATTCTCAGCTTTGTTGAAATAAAATCCTCAATGAATTTTAAAACATTTAATATGAATCTTCCGAAAGCATGTGATTTTTATTTTTCAGAAAATGGTAATCAAATTCTAATTATAACAAGCGAAGGGGTTTGCTCACTTCATGACCTTCCAGAAGATTACTCTATTTTCGTTATGAACAAAGAAGGTAAAAGTTCAAAAACTCCCGACTATTTCTTCAACTTAAAAAATGATCTAAAGGACTCATTTAGATTTCAAATACTCAAGGATTTTATTTCTAACAATAGTCATATTAAGTCCTCTGAAAAAAATATATCTGATTCTCCCGATGGTCGATGGATAATTACCTGCATAGACGGAGCCTTGAGATTATGGCGAAAGGAAACTGGAATGTATGTAACAACACTCGCAGAAAATCTTTCAAGTCCATTTATTGATTGCACATTTTCTAAAGATGGAAACTCTATCCTAGGAAAGCTAGCCTCAGGTCATCTGCTATTATATACTACAAATCAAAATAAAGTAGGAAATCATACCCCAGAAGATTTTTTTAAAAAAATGAGCATTGAAAGTGATATCCTTGATTAATCAGAAATTTAATAAATGAGTACTAATTCAAGTCATTATTTTTTCACAAAGCCTAAGAAAACATTCAAATGCACCCTTTTTTTTCTGATTAATTTGTTAATCACCGGTTGCTTTAGTATGTCAGAAGTAAGTTTGCCTGAAGCTCCCCCCCCTTATGGATATATTGCTGATCCTTCACCAATTCCTACACCTAATGAAAACTTTTTGCCAGAAACAAGTGCTAGGCAAACTCCCAAGGTGGAACCAAAAAAGATTGAAGCCCCAACCGTTGAACAGAAAGTCGAAAAAAATATAACCAATCTAGTAAAGTCTAAAAATGAAAATTTCATCGACAGGAAATCTTCACATCATTTTAGAATTAAGGCAGTCAACGATGTATGGATCTTGATTCAAGATGACAAAGGGAAACAAATCGCTTGGAAAAAACTTTCACGCAACGAAGAATACTTGGTTAACCAACGGGCACCTTTGACCTTAACCTGCTCGGTCGCAAACTCCATCTTAATATATGATCAGAAAGGGAAGAAAATAGATTATATTTCTTCAGGGAACAACAACAGTAGAATTAACATCATCAGACTAAATTAGGAAGTAAGTTAGTCACTTTTTTTTTACTGAGGAGATTCTTCGGAGGTGGTAAAATCTTGTTCCTTACTGAGCAGGAAGGTCGGAGGATTTTCTAACCTAATATTAATATTTGTGCATAAACCGCCGATAAATTTAAATGATACAAGGCTCCATTCATAAACTTGTTCGGTTGAGTCATCAAATATGGGTCTTCGGTAATCCCATAGATACCCGTTCCCACCATCCAAGCTTTTTCCCTCAGGAACGCCCATAATTTCCTCAACTTCTATTCTATTCTTTCCAAGCAACAGAGTTTGCAGGTTAGTTTTACTCAAAACTGGCAAATCTTTGCTTTCAAATCCAATTTCTGAAGTGCCGTCAGAAGTTTGCAAGAGACTAACTTGACCTAAATTATTCCCACCATATTTTCTGGAATTATTGCAAGCAGTTAGGATAAGCATGCATATTGTAAAAAGTAAAACCTTACAGGAAATTGTATTTTTTTTGACTCGCAGTAAAGTCATAGAAAATAATTTATATAAACTAGTTAAAAATGGCGGAGAGAACGGGATTCGAACCCGTGGAAGGACTGTTAGCCCTTCACCGGTTTAGCAAACCAGCGCATTCGACCACTCTGCCATCTCTCCTAGAATATTTAATAAAACATTCATGCCCACCTTGGTAAACAAAAAAGAGAGTCTATTTAAAATCTGCTAACAGTATTGATTCTTCAATTTGTAAAACCTAGAGTGATAAAATTTATTAAGTTCTGAACCTGCTACAACTTCTCACAGTCTGAAATTGAAGAGCCAGCCCTAAACAAGATCATTCACTTCGAACAACTCATTAAGACAAAGTTCACTCGATGATGCATATTAATGTCCAAAAAAAAGTGCAACTTTATGGGTATGAGAACCTAAACCTGTAATATCCAATATTAATTAGAGTATGATAGATGCTATACTTTCATAAATTTTGATCATCAGTAATTAAGAGCTCTTTCCCAACTTTCAGATCTTTCCCCAGTGTATACTTTAAGTCATCAACCAAATAGAAAACTGACCTCTATAAAGTGAGTGACTCATTTGGCCATTATATCGCGCAGTCTTTCCAAATATTTTAAAGCCATACCGTCACCACCAGAAGCAGCTTTCTCAAACCATTCCACAGAAATATTAAGGTCTTTTTTTACCCCTTTTCCGGTAAGGTGCATCAACCCAAGATATCTAAAAGACTCAGCATCTCCATCACTTGCAGATTCCAAAAAGAGGTTATATGCCCTATCATAATCCTTATCTCTTCCCCTTCCCCAATAATAAGACTTAGCTTTCTCCCGAGCCATATTCGGACCACTAGGAAGTATGGTTATATTGTCTGGTGGAGAATTGTCTTCTTTTACCGGGTTAGATTCGGTGATTTGTGTTCCAATTGTGGTCTTAGAATTGTAAGAAAATCCAGAGGGAAGTAGTTTTGAATCAAATCCATCATGAGAACTTTCACTTACTGGATTCTTAATGATAGCTCCCTCAGGTAGAGGGGGCGATGGTAAAGGGGGTCCTACCTCAGGAACTGGTGGAAGCACTGATTGCAAATGCGAGTCAATGTTCTCTGGCAAAGCATCTCGCTTATTCTCATATTCAGACAATTTCTTTTGGGCACGTTTATAGTCACTCTTGAGTGCTAATTTTGCGTATCGAATGGCCATATCAATTTTAGGAGCAGCAATTAATCCTTGTCCGTAAAAATCAGCCATGATTAGCTGTGATTCTCCAAAACCACGATTTGCTGCCTCCTGAAAGTGAACAAATGCCATCTCCATATCCTTTTCCACCCCCAACCCTTCAGAATAAGCTCGACCGATATAATGATGAGCTGCTGGTGAATTTTGAGCAACCGCAGATTTCAAAATTTCTATTCCCTCTTTAATTTCATTAATTTGGGAGTTATCGGAATCAATCAACGAATGAATTTTAAATAAAGCCATTTGAATTGAGGAAGGTACAAATCCCTGCTCGGTCGATATCTCATAATGTCTGTAAGCAAGTTTTAAATCTGGTAGAACAAATGGACGAAGTTCATCAGCGGTAAAAATTTCCCCTAAAGCATAACTTGCAATTGGATCTTTTCTGGCAGCAAGTTTTACCATTTTGCCGTCTTGGTCTTGAAATGATTTCAAATAATAATTACGAACTTTTTGAATGTCTGGACCGATTGGTCCAGTTCGATATAGATACCCAAGTGCAAAATGACCCAACCAATGGTCAGATTCTGATGAAAGTAGTGCCAGTTTGAATGCTTTTTCATGATCAATTTTATTACCCTTTTCTCCATGAACATACATTAAAGCCAAACACGCCTGTGCATACGGATCATTACGGGAGGACGCTTCCATTAGCTCTTCGGTGCTCGAACTAATCCATTTCTTACCAACAGTTTCATTTCCAAAATGAACTTGCTTAAAAGTAATAATGGAAAGAATGTATAGAAATATTTTTAAATTTTTCATCCTCACATTTTCATGAATGTAATAAAACTAGTTTGCAAGAACTCATTTGAGGGAAAAGTTCCAGTATGTGATTATAAATTTCCTAAACAACCCATTAGAAAGTTGCCAAAGTGAGCGATCAGTTTGATAGCAATATGACGATGAAAAGTCCAGGTCACGAGCCTATCCGGCAGTTTGTCATTTATGCGGAAAATAAAGTTGGATGGCTCAATGACTTCACTACATTATTACTTGATGATGGAATTCACATCCTAGCTATTTCAGTCCTAGATACCACTGACTCTGCAGTGATACGCGTGATCCCTAACTACCCCAAAGACTTGGCAAGACTTCTAAAATCACAATCAATTTCTTTTTCTGAGAGAGTTGTTTTAGCTGTTGAGTGTCATAACGAAGACTCCATGCAAAAAATTACCCAAGCTCTGTTAGGAGTAGAAATAAACATACATTATGTCTACCCTTTCGTGCGTCATCCCAACGGCAAACCTGTTCTCGCGATCGCGATGGAAGACCAAGACATTGCAATTGATGCTCTCAAAAGTTACAGTTTACAGGTTTTGTCTCTGGATGACTTTTTGAGATAATCATTTTTGGGATTCAAAAACCTTTAATAAAGGTAATATTTACTTACATTTTTTGTAAAATTATCAGCCTGACTTTCCCACTTATTTAAAAATGGTTTGGGATCACATAATTTACCATTTTCAAATAAGTGATTCCACCATAAGGTTGATCCCACATGTTTATTAAACAATGTAACTTCTGATTCTTTCGCTGTGACAAAAGGGTTGGGATTATCCCAAATTGAGGTTAATTGCATCATGTGGAATGCAAGTTCCGTGGGGCGCCAGTCTTGCCAATTATTCAATACAATATAAACGCCACTTACCGATTTGCCCGCATTGTTGTTTAAAGTTTTAATCTTAAAAGCCAAGCCAGGAATTTTCAACAAATCCAGAGCATTCTTTAATTCTTCGGGTTTTTTCCCATCATAAGTAAGAAAGCGGAAAGGATGAGGAGTACCAATACCATGTTTGAATCCACCAATCTGTGCTCCGAGGCCAGTCATTGGGTAACCCGCAACAGAATCTAGAGTTGGGATATTGGGTGAAGTTGGAATCCATTTCAAGCCAGTTTTAGGCCAAGTCATATTCCTAGTCCAATCTTTCATTGGAACAATAGCTAACTGACCTCTTTTTCTATCCCTATCTGAAATATTAAGAATTCCTGATTCTTTCTTGGACCACAAAGCTATCTCGCCCACAGTCATACCGTGTACAAAAGGCATTGGAAAAGCACCTACATAACTCATCCACTCCTCGTCCATCATCGGTCCAGCAGTCTTCAAGCCTCCTAAAGGATTAGGGCGATCCAGAACAACTACTTTCACTCCCTGTTCGAAGCATGCTTCAATAGCATATCGCATGCAACTAATATAGGTATAGCATCGCACTCCGACATCCTGCAGGTCGATAACCAAACAATCGATTTTTTCTAGCATAGCAGGAGTTGGCTTCCGAAACTTACCATAAAGAGAGAAGACGGGAAGCCCCGTACGCGCATCAATTTTATCTTCAACGGGGACTGCTGCTTTCTCATTCCCGTAAATCCCGTGTTCAGGGCCAAATAGAGCGACCAAATTGACCAATGGACTGTTTCTCAAAACATCCACGGTACTTTCACCAGTACGATTTTTACCAGCAGGATGAGTTAAAAGTCCTATTTTGCTCCCTTTAAGTATATTAAACTTTCTCTCTTCCAAATGATCAATACCCAGTGCAAACTCGGAAAAAACATCGGTTTGAAATAAGTAAGATACCCCAAGAAATGCTGAAATACTTTTTACCAACAAAATCAAGTTACTTGTAAAAATTCGATCCATCATCCTTGATTTTGTAAGTTCTTGAAAGCACCTTGTAAAGAAAGACCGAAGCTACACCTAAAGAAATACCGATTATTGATCCACCCATCAACATGGGTGGAAACGCATCAAGCAAGTTGATCAAATCGGAAAATGAAAAATCATTCCAGTTGAAATGCGGGCTTAACATTACATTGCTTTTATACTCAATTCCAACCAACTTAAAAAAAATAAGCCCTATTTGATAATCTGCATAATATATTGGACCCATTGTGAACGGATTTGAAATCCATTGCAGAGCAATAATAACTGGGAGATTGGTTCTTAAAAGAAGTGCCACAAAAAACACTACTATCATTTGAATGCCTACGATTGGTAACATAGCGACCCATACTCCCCAAAATAGTGCCGGTATTATCATCTTACCACGGAATGACCACAGGTAAGACCGTTCATATGCTGTTTTAGAAAACCACTTCAAAACAGGATATTTATGAATATTTGAACGCCTTGGGAGCGGTCGCATCCATCTTTTCAATCTCCTTATTCGGTTGTACCTAGTATTTCTGTCCATTTTTTATTTCAAGCGAATTTTGGAGACTGAAAATTATACTTTGAAAGAGATTTGGAAAAGCATTCCTCCGCTAAAGATAAGTTTTTATCTAAGCTCCAGTCCTCTCTACCGAATGGGATAATATCACAGCCACAAAGATTTTGGAGAACATGTTTTATCGATTCCCTCTCAACTGAACCAGCCATAACTAATGAAGGAACTCTATTTTCACTTGCAAGACGCAAAATTTCAAAAGGCCCTTTACCGTTGAGTGAGGTCATATCAAAACGCCCCTCACCGGTAATAACAAAATCTGCGTTCTGAATATTTTGCTTTATATCAAACCATTTACTTACCAACTCAAATCCAGAAAGTAGAGAGACATCATAAGATAATGATAAACCAAAACCCAAGCCACCGGCGGCACCGCTTCCTTTATTTCTTGATTTTTCCATGGCTTGAGGAAAACAAGATTTCAACTTGCCCAATATTTTTATCATCTCATCCTCGAATTGACTGATTTGGCTTACTGGCAGACCTTTTTGAGGACCGTATTGCGATGTAGCACCATTTTTACCCAGGAGAGTATTATCTACATCACAGGCAATATAGAGAGAAGGTAAATCCATCAGTTTACTGCAATCAACTGTATGAACTGTTTTCCAGTCTGAAGGTTTGGGAAAAGCAAGAGTATGTCCTTGATCATTAATAAAACGGGCACCCAATGCCGCCATTGCTCCTAATCCTGCGTCATTCGTGGAACTGCCTCCTATTCCAAGGAGTATTGCATCGACCTCTAAAAGAGCAGCTTGTCTAAGCATTTGGCCAACGCCAAATGTTGAAGTTTGCCACGGGTTTCTTTGACATTCAGTTAAATCTGCAAGCCCTGCCGCCTGTGCCATCTCAACAATTGCGAGCTTTCCCTTTTCTGGGAGTTTAAGCAAGCGAGCAACTTGAAGGTTCAAATCTTGAATTTCACATACTCCAAGAGTAATGTTTCTCTCACCTCCAAGTGAATCTTTAACATCATACTCAAGTAGATTTCCGGTAACGGATTCAGTGAGTATTTGGGAAAAGCCTTCACCACCATCAGTTAAAGGTATTTTGGTGGTCTTACTGCCCTTAAAGCGTTTGCTTAAGATTTTCTCGGATAGGTTGCAAAGCTCAGTGGCAGAAAGTGAACCCTTGCACTTGTCAAAAGCTACAAGGAAATTCTTCATACATTTACTTTCTATCGAATTTCCTTCCCTGAAACTTCATCAACAAACTTGAAGTTCTCAACATGAAAAGAATCCGAGCTTTCAAAGTTAACACTAACATCGTAATTTCGTTCAATTCTTTCGAGCAACTTGGCATCTGGTCCCCTTAACCTTCTCAAAACTCCAGGGTGAAGAAATACTTTCAGTTTGGTAGATTGGCTATCAGTACTGTTTTCCGGTCTACGAACAATGCTCGATAGCTTACGCTGAATTTCTATGCTTATTGAGCGTGGAGATTTAACAATCCCCCTACCCATGCAGTAAGGACAAGGCTCATAAATACCACTGGAATTACTCTCATCATGCCTTTGTCTTGTAATTTGCATGATTCCAAGCTGAGAGATAGGGAGAATATTGTGCTTTGCCTTATCTTCAGACATGGCAGATTTCATTTTTTGAAAAACTTTTCTCTGGTCGCTCTTATTTTTCATATCAATGAAATCGATGATAACCAATCCACCAAGATTTCTTAATCTCATTTGCCTTGAAACTTCCATTGCGGCTTCAATGTTGGCCTGTAATATAAAATTTTTACCATCCTTCCTGCTGCCCTTGTGACTTCCCGTATTAACATCGATTGAAACCAATGCTTCAGTTTCTTCCATGACAATTTCACCACCCGAAGGCAAAAGTACTCTTCTCATGAAAGTTTGTTCAATTTGTCTCTCAACATTGAATCTTTCAAAAATTGGGATTTTCTCATCAAAATATGAAACCTTTGATTTTGATTTGGGAGCAATTTTCTGGATAGTCTCGATTAATCGATCATAATCATCTTTCTTATCGACTTGTACACGGTCGACATCGTCAGTTAAAAAGTCTCTAGCAGTCAAGCCGATCAAATCAGGTTCCTGATACAAAAATGCAGGTGATTCTTGCGACTTCATCTTGGCTTCAATTTCGTCCCATTGCTGCAGAAGCAAATGGAGGTCTCTCATAAAAAAGCGTTCGGGTTTATTTTGACCAGCAGTGCGAATTATGACCCCCATACCCTCTCTAAGGGAAAGATTTGAAATAATACCTTTTAATCGATTGCGTTCTGCTTTTTCTTCAATCTTACGAGAAATTCCGCACTGTCCGGCATAAGGCATTAAAACCAAAAACCTTCCGGGTAAAGACAAGTTTGTAGTGGTTCGTGGTCCTTTACTTCCAATTTGAGCTTTTGTAATTTGAACAATAATCTCAGATCCGATGGGAAATGCCTTGGGTATGTCTTTAACTGACTTGACCTCATTTTTGGAATTATTCTTCTTCTTGTTTTCCCTGACTATTTCGATCGAAGGGTCATTATTTGCACCCGGAAGCATATCCCAATAATGTAAAAATGCATTCTTATCTTGGCCAATATCAACAAAAGCAGCTTTTAAACCTGGTTCAAGATTCTGGACTTTTCCTTTGAAGATCGCTCCGACCATGCGGTCTTCATCAAGCCTTTCAACATCAAATCCCTGAAGAATACCATTTTCGATTCTAGCAACTCTTCTTTCAAGGGCTTCCGTATTGATAATGAGTTCTTTGTAATCCTTATCTTTATCTTTTCTAAAAAAGGACAGGATCCTTTCACGAATGGGACGATCCTTGGCCCGTTGTATAGACCCTTCCCGTAATTCTGCTTTATTAATGTGCACAGGGGGAGGTTCAACAGGAATAGATCCCATGTCATTTGGAGAATCACTTGTTTGATCAGGATCCAAATCATGTTGATTTGAGCTGCGCTTTGGAGTGCGGGTATTATTTCTTGGTTTTCGAGCCATGATTCGATGAAGTTAGAGATCTGCGTTTTAGCTCACTCAAGAGAAAGGGAGTCTTTGCTAGCATTATGCTAAGAACTCCTTTCTGTATCGATACACGCTCTGCACCACTCCCATTAACAAAAAGGAAGTAACTACGAAAGATCCACCGTGACTTAAAAACGGTAGTGGCAGACCCGTAATTGGCGTAATGCCAAGAGTCATACCAATGTTAACAAACACATGTGCCATCAGAAGCACGGATACGCTAACAGCAAGCAATCTACCGAAGAGATCGGCAGAATTAGCAGCTACCTTCAGACATCCATAAATTATCAGTGCATAGACGAAAATAGCAAAGGAACTCCCGATGAGTCCCCACTCTTCTGCTAGCACTCCAAAAATGAAGTCATTGTGAGCGACTGCCGATGGCAAGTACCCCAGTTTAGCCTGCATACCTTCACCTAAGCCTTTTCCAGAAATGCCACCGGTTGCTACGGCAATTAAAGCTTGAACACGGTTCCAATTGGGACCGATACCATGAGGGTCAACAACTTCGGGAGCGACAAAGGTGAGTATGCGTTTACGTTGATAGTCTTTCAGTGGTAAGAGCGCGTTGTCTTCGTAAGCCACCACCGACTCGGAAGAACGCAGATTTTCAGTTTTATGTTGATAATAACGGTAGACGTCCAAGCTGAGCACGCCAAGCAACGCAACAAACAAAGCAGTTGTTGCGATAAAAAATTTGGCAGGTATGCGAGCGACGTACAAAAGAGTGAAGGCAATAGGTGGAAATACCATAGTCGAGCCTAAGTCTGGTTGCAAAAAAATCAAGAACATTGGAACAAAGAAGCAAATGCACAGCCTTAAAATACCCTTAAGGGAATCACGAATGTCTCCGATTTTTGATCTAGATAAAATACTCGCACCCATAACAATGGTCGCAAATTTTGCCATCTCAGATGGTTGGATTTTAAAGAAACCAAAATCGATCCATCTACTGGCACCATAAATTTCAGGTCCACCAAAAACGAGAAGTAAAGAAACCATGGATAAACCGTATAAAATGTGGGCGTATTTCAAAAAAAGCCTGTAATCCAGAATCGATGCACCAAAGTAGACTGAAAAACCGATTAAGCACCAGATTATCTGGAGTTTCCATTCGTTACCGCCATCGTAAGCTCGGGCCGATTTAATAAACAAGATACTCATTACGCACAAACATGCCAGACAGAGTGGGGTAATTAAATCCCAGCGTTTCTCTTCAGGGATATTAGATATCTCTGCTCGATTAGCTTTAGTTTCCATGTGTGGGCTTTAAAAATTACATTGAAACTAATTATTTAGCAATTCTCGGGAAATTTCTATCCATTCATACTCTAGAGAATCAGTAGTCTTTACAGGTCGCCCAGCTCGCCTGTACCAATATCCGGCATTTCCAATATCTCCTTCTTCTCGGTGAAGATATGCATGTACCCAACTTCCATCAGGACAATCAACTTCTTGAGCAAGATCATGAGCTTTATCCCAATCCCCTTTCCTGACCCACCAAAGAGCCTTTATAAGAGGTTTCCACTCGCTTGAGGGCTCATCTTGTTTAGCGATGTGTGCAATGAATTCTTCTAAATTACGCATATTTTCCACAGAATTATTTTCTATTTTCTCCTCCACCGAGTACCCCAGGAAAATGAATATTGGAATTTTCTTTGATGCTCCCTGATTAAAAAGGGCAAATCTTCCTCATGCTCGAGCTCGAACCATGGATTTAGAACTTCTTCAAGCTTTTCTTTTGAATTTCCTGAACCTCCAATCCAGTTTGCTCTTGGAGTAAATTCTTCCAACCATGTAAAAGGGGTAGCCAATAACAATTGACCGCCATGCTTAACCAGCTTTGGCAATCGGTTTAAAAAACTTAAAGGATTTGGCAAACGACAAATCAAGTTTGCAGCATGAACAAGATCAAAATCAGACAAGTCTTCAGGTAAATCAGATGCATCTCCTACTTCAAAACAAATCTCACCCTTGTAAGAAGGAGGGGCAACGGTTGCATTTTCATAGTAATCTCCCTCGATTAAATAAGAAAATTTTAACGGTTTTCCAGATGTTAGTCTATTAGCCACATTAATAAAACTCTCAGAGTAATCCATACCGAGAACATTCCCAAAATACTTTCCCAAAATAAAACTTGAGCCGCCCACAGCACAGCCAACATCCAACGCCTTTAATTTTAGATCATAGGGGGAAGGTTTCATTAAGGATTCAACTGTTCTACCAGTAAAGCCCAGGGCATCTTTGGGTCCATTGACCCAGGGCATTATTTCCTGATCTTTTCCATAGTGGAATAAGAGATACTCTTCTAGTAACTTGGATGACTCATAAGGATTTGTCATGCCTTACTCTCCTTCCCCTTTTTCTGTAATTTGAGAAATTAGATGAAAATGATCTTTCAACGATGGATACAAGTTACGATAGTGAGAATAAAATTCATTGTAAGTATTTACATTTTTCCCCGGAGATATGTTTTCCGTTTCGCGTATCCAATTTTTACTCGCCTGCTCAACCGTTTTTTGAACTCCAATTCCAACCGATGCTAAGAGGGCGGCACCATACGCAGCCCCTTCTTTAGCATTCACTAAAGTGCACTCCGACTGAAAAATATCCGACAACATCTGCTTCCATAGGGAAGAACTTGTACCTCCTCCCGAAAGAATTATATTAGAAGGATTAATTCCTAAGCCCCGCATTAAGGTGAGCGAGTCGTTTAACCCAAAACTTACACCCTCCAGAACCGAACGAGCCATATGTCCGATTCCATGCCTCAAACTCAATCCAATAAAGGCTCCTCTAGCATGGGGGTCAGGATGGGGAGTTCTCTCCCCGGATAAGTATGGAAGGAAAATACATCCTTCACTACCTGGCTTGATATCTGATGCCTGGTTAGTGAGGCTATCATAGGCGTTAGCTCCACCCTCCTCCTCAATCCGGCTATGGTCTTTAGCCAACTCATTTTTAAACCATTGAAAAGAACCTGCGGCTGATAACATTACTCCCATCATATGCCATTTACCGGGTACTGCGTGGCAAAAGGAATGTAATTTTCCTTTGGGTTCAACTCGATATTCATCACTTTGTGCAAAAACCACCCCACTCGTACCAAGAGTCACTGAAACCTTTCCTTCCTCAACAATTGAACTGCCCACAGCTTGGGCAGCACAGTCGCCTCCTCCAGCAACAACTGGAGTACCCGCAGGCAGTCCGGTTAGTACCGATGCAGTTTTAGAAATTTTTGACGACACCTCAGTCGATTCCGTAACTTCAGCAAGCCATTCTTTTGGCCAGCCTAAAGCATCCATAATTTCCTCTGACCAACTGCGTGAACCTACATTGAGCAATGACATTCCTGATGCATCCGATACATCCGTAAAAAACTCACCCGTCAATTTATATCGTATATAGTCTTTTGGTAGTACAATTTTATCAATTTTGGCAAAAACTTCGGGTTCGTTTTTTTGAATCCAAAGAATTTTAGGAGCGGTAAATCCAGCCAACACTGGATTACCCGTAATTCTCAAAACATCTTCTTTTCCTATGACCGATGTCATTTCTTTGCATTCAGCAAATGATCTTTGATCATTCCACATAATGCATGGACGAAGAACATCACCCTTCCCATCTAGTGCAACCAAGCCGTGCATTTGTCCGGTTAAGCCAATGCCTCCGATACTATGAGGATCTTTGTTTTCCAGTAACGAATGGATGGCTTGCTGGGTGGCCTCCCACCAAACTTCCGGATTCGTTTCAGCCCAGAGTGGCTGCGGGTTTTGAAATGGATATTCCGGGGAACTAACTTTTAAAACCTCGCCTGTTGGAGAAACCAGCAAGGCTTTTACCGAAGAGGTTCCTATATCTAAACCAATTGTATTCATAAAATCAGCTATGTATGTAATCCCTATTTTGGCAATAGGAATACCATATACCTAATTAATCCAATTTGATTCCTGATTACAGAATATTCCAGAAGCCAGCTCGTAAAAGATTGCTGAGTTCACGCAAGGAAAAGAAGAAGTTCTTCAAGCCTCTTTCTAACGCCCTTACAATAAACGATGTGATTGTTTTCTAATTATGGTTGTTTTGACCAAAAAGAAAAAGAATTTTTAGGAACCGCAGTAAGTATGGTACAAGAGACCAAACCATAAATTGAAAATTAAAGATAAAAACTTCATAATTATTTAATGTTTAGTAAATATTAATTTTTAATTCAACGAACTGAAAGTCCGACATATAAACGAATTTAGATTCACCTTATTCAGTTCATCGCTTCCTTCTTTTTTTCATCAATATCTTTTTCCATCGCACGAATTTGTTCCATTTCAACAAACTTGCTTTTCCCTCCGGACATGGATGCAATTTCCTCTAAAGGTTGTTTCGCACCAGCTGGAGCACCATACCCGATGGTATAAATTTTGGTTTTACCCTTTTTTGTCTTAATTATTTCCATCCCCTGAAAATTCTTGTTAGCATTTCCATCCGTCATGAAATAAATAACATCTGGTTTTGGACTCATATAAAAAGCCCATTCAAAAGAGTTATCCCAGACAGTTCCAAAAGTCAGCGGAGTCGATGCGACTGCTTCCTTAAGTTTTTTCTTATTGGATGGGGTTACAGGCAACCATTTTGGCCGTCGAGGATTATGACCTTCTACTGGTTTCCATCCACCACCATTGGAACCACTCCAGTTTTTATGTAAAGCTTTGGCATCTTCGCCGGCAACCCAGGTCGGACCAGAAAAAAAGATCACTGCAACCGAACCCACTGCTGGTAGCTTATCTATTGCCTTGCACAGCTCATGACGCATTACCTTATCTCGGCCGTTCATCGATGCGGAATAATCTATAATAAATAGAATCTTATTCGCATTTGATTTGACCCCCATAAAATTAGAAGCAAAGGCTTTGTTGAGAACAGACATATCAACATCAACTCGCACATCCCCGACATCTCCCATTGGGCTCAACGCCATAGCCGGGCTTAGATCCTTGGTTTCGATATCAACCACAGGTGCAACAATATCAGAAATTGCCTGAGCTTGAAAAGTAAAGGTTTGCGAAGGTTTCGCTTTCTTCTGACGTTGCATCAGCCTGACCTTTTGTTCTTGTTTTTTGGGTGCTGAATTATCAGGTCCGGCAGCTGAAAAGTCAGAGCTAGGTTCACCTGTCGGAGCTACCCATACTACAATGTTCCAAAGAAGTGCAAAAAGGAAGACAACTGCGAATAGAGAAATCAAGAGACTATTGAGCAGTCGGTATTCTCTCATATATTTCGAAAACGAATTTTCTAAAAGAGGTGAATCCGAGGCTTTAGCTTCTTGGTCTAAACTTACAGACATAAAGGGATGAGAGGAGAAATTTACTACTAATAGGATTTAACAATGCTAACGAGATGCCAATCTAGAAATACAGGCAAGTCTATTATTATAAATTAAGGGAATCTAATGACATGAA
>MDTB01062048.1_pt1 | contig 18328 bp, 17 predicted proteins | sample 811161 | NCBI WGS metagenome assembly MDTB01 (sample SAMN05326650, study PRJNA326480) | marine metagenome | isolation source: seawater | place: Mediterranean Sea | collected 2009
ATCAACTTCTGAATACTTTTTTAGCTTTACGCTGTCTAGTGCTTTATAGAATTTCATTTTTTCTCCTTTTTGATATTCTTAAGAGGTGATTATTTCACGTTATATCAGTAAGGAAATTATAGTAAACATTTGCTGGGTTTCTCTAGTCCTTTTTGGATTAGTTTTGCTTTCTAGGTTCAATATGTTCCTTTCTCAGGCAGAAGTAGGCAAAATCTCAGCTGAAAACATACTTTTTGCTTTGGTTTTATTTTCTCCAGGTTTAATTAATCTGGTTTTTCCAGTAAGTGTTTTTTTGGCTTTGGGCTTTGTTTTAACCCCAATTTTTAAAAATCATGAAACTGTTTTAACAGCTGGATCAATGACAACTGGTAGAGTTTTATCGAGTCAAAGATATGTAATTCTCGGAATATTTTCTTTTTCTCTCCTTTTGAGTGCTTTTTTATCACCTTATTTCAACAGCAAAGGTGAAGATTTGTTAGACAAAGATAATTCTTTTGCTTCAAAAATTCTTGCACCAAGCGGTTTAGTTTCATTGAAAGCAGATACGTTCAATGTTTTTGGTTATAAAGATAATGATGTTTATCGAGACTTAATTTTTATTAACTCTCAGTCTATAGAAACTTTTATTTATGGAACTACTGGTGTAATCAAGGATTCTCCTTCTGGGGTGAGTCTTGTCTTAGATGATGGTTTCTTGTTTGATAACGAAAGAAATTTTATTTCAAAATTTAATATAGCTGAAATCCCCATAGATGATTATTCTTCAGATGAATATACATCAATAGTTACATTATTTAGTGATTTAAATTCAGATAATATCAAAGAGATTTTTAAAAGATTCACTTTGCCAATCTTCTGTGTAATTTCATTTATTTTTTCGGTAATTTTTTCCAGTTATAGTTCATTCTTTGGCAGGGAGAAGACCTATTTCTTTTTAGCGATCTTTAATATTCTCTACCTCTTATCAGCTGTATCTTCATTTGATGTAACCGAAAGCACTGTAGAAGCTCTCATATTTAATTTCTATTGGATGCATTTGATGGTTCTGATTATCGCTTTTGTTTTAACTAGTAAGAAAGTAAAAAAAGGATTTGGCTATGAAGGCATATAGATACATCTTTAAAAAGTCTATGCTGTCATTTTTCGGGGCACTTGTAATAATTTCAGCCATCGATTTTTCGTTTAATTTTTTTGCTGAAATTGACAATATAAATGATAACTACAGCTTACTGGATGCACTAATTTATTCAGTTGCAACAGAACCTTACAGAATGAAAAGCTTTATTTATCTTGCTGCTGTTGTAGGTTTTCTAGCTATTTTTGTGGATGCAAATTTTTTAAGAGCATTTAATACTGTGAGGCAAGCAGGATTCAACAAAACAAAATACACTCTGATGATATTTTTTCCTATTGTCTTAATGAGCTTAGCTTCACATGAATTTGTTATACCTGAATTAACAAAAAATGCTGAGGATTTTAGAAAATCAAAAGTATCGTCCTTTGACAATAATCAGCCTGTAATTATTGAGATTGAAAAATTAAATGAAAGCAATTTTGTTATGGTTTCAGAGCAACTGTCATTAAGTTTTGATGCTGAGGGCACTCTGGAGATTAAGAAGCAGTACAGTGAAGCATTCAGTAATTTAAATTTTAATAGAAATATTAAGCAACTATCGTTTTCACAATTGATAGAAAATTCATCCTCTTCATTTGAAAAATTTAGTCTTGTTTCTAAAACAGAATTACTAAGAAGAAGTCTTAATTTCCTTTCTTATTTTGTAATCTTCCTAATTGGTCTAGAGATCCTTCTATCTTTTTCAAAAAATTTGAATGTAAATCGCATTTTAATTTATGGTTTTGGTGCTTGTCTTATCTATCAGTTTGTTGAATCGGTTTTTGCAGATTCAATTTCTGTATTTATGTTGCCATATTACTTGCAAGCCTTCCCGGTATTGCTGATTTTTATATATTACGCCTTTAGGAAACGTTTCTTCTTTTGACGATTTTTAGTTTAAGAATTTTATCTGGTAAACATTTGTTATCTCTATCAAATAATATCCAAAGCATACCAACAATATTTAAGAGCAAGTAGAGCAAGAATCTTTTTAAAGCATCTACTTTTGAAAGCTTTGACCCATCATCATTGATAATTTTATGATTCCAAGTACTCATACCTAAGGTATTTCGACCATCGGACCAAAAATAGACGTAATAACTTGCTGTGGTTATTAGTATTATTAAGGCACCTATTGGTGGGGGGAAATAATCAGAATCAGTCACTATTAATTTATACAGACCAAGAAAGATAAAGCCAAATAGAAACCATAAAGCTGCGACAAGAAAAATATCATATGTAAAAGACATAAGGCGAGAAAAAATGCCTGGATATATCAATTTATTTTCCATAATGTGCTAATGTAAATTCTACTTATGAGTAATCAAAAAAATCTTACAACAAACGATACATGGTTTTTTGGTCATCCGAAAGGGATGGTGACTTTATTCTTCACTGAAATGTGGGAAAGAATGTCTTATTACGGCATGAGAGCATTATTAGTTTTGTATATGACTGGTGCAGTAACCGGCTTTAATCCAGGCTTGGGTTTATCTCAAATAGATGCGCAAGCAATTTATGGTATTTATGTTGGTTTTGTCTATTTTATGGTCATACCTGGCGGTTGGCTTGCTGATAACGTTCTAGGCCATCAAAAAGCCGTACTTATCGGAGCAATAATTATTGCTCTTGGGCACTTTACATTAGCTATGCCATTGACTGAAACCTTCTTTTTGGGATTGATTCTAGTAGTCTTGGGCACTGGTCTATTGAAAGGAAATATTTCCACTATAGTTGGTCAACTTTATAAGCCAGGGGACTCTAGAGTTCAAGCTGGTTACACAATTTTTTATATGTCTATCAATATTGGCTCAACATTAGGCTTCCTTATTTGTTCATATTTAGGTGAAAAAATTGGTTGGCATTGGGGATTTGGCGCTGCTGGAATAGGAATGTTCTTTGGTGTACTGCAATATCTGAATTTCAGACATTTATTAGGTGAGGCCGGCAATAAACCAAATGATATGCCACAAGCGCAAAGAGATACATATATTAAATGGTCAAAAATTACAGCTGGTTTAATGATAGTAGTCATAGCTCTTGGCTTAATGGGTATTATTGGTTTTGAACCAAAAGCATTCGCCGAAAATTTTGCAATCTTTTTAACAGGTGTTGCCTTTGTCTACTTCAGTTATTTATTTCTTTTTGCTGGACTAACACAGGTTGAGAAGAAAAATCTTTTCTTACTATTAATATTATTTATTGGTGCAGCCGCTTTTTGGTCAGGCTTTGATCAATCAGCAAGCTCACTAAGCATCTTTGCCCGTGACTATACCGATTTGTCAGTTGGTGGTTTTGTCATTCCAATTGGCTGGTTGCAATTTGCTAACCCAGTATTTGTGGTAATTTTTGCCCCGATATTTGCTGGTATCTGGATGAATCTGGGAAGGATGAACTTAGATCCATCACTACCAGTCAAGTTCGCGATTGGTTTATTTTTTATGGCCTTAAGTTTTGCGGTCATGCTTTATGCAGTTCAGCTTGCAATGGAAGTTAGTCCCGTTGGGATGCAATGGCTAATCATTACTTATTTACTACAAACTTGGGGTGAGCTAGCTTTATCGCCTATAGGATTGTCAGCTTTTGCTCAATATGCGCCGCGTAAATATATTGGACAGATGTTTGGCTTGTGGTTCTTAGCATCAGCAATTGGCGGTGTTTTGGCAGGCTTGCTTGGTGGTGAAGCACTTGATGCTGGACTGGAAAGCATATCTCCGGTATTCGAGTTTATGATTCAATACTATCTAGTCATAGGGCTTGCATTAGTTGCAGTTGCAGTTTTTGGTATAGCCAAATCAGCAGATGATGCTAAAGCTAAGGCTGCTAAGACCTAGAGTTTTTTAATTTGAAATAGGGCAGTTTGAGATAACCGCCCTATTTTTTACTTTGGGGCAGGGGATATCTTACGCAATTCTTCCTTGAGCTCACCTTCAATTCTTTGCATTACTATAACTAGACCCTTGGTTCTCTGAAGATTTCCATATTCGTTAAGTAGTAGTAAAAAAAAATTAGCTGTAACTGCAATAGCAATATATATTTCCATATCAAACTCCTTTGAAGACATCATACATAAAAATACATAGCAATATAGGACTGGACAGTGCAGCTTAACTTAGGCGCTTAAATTAATTTGATTCGTTGGTTTGAATATAGAAGTCCAAGGTATTTAAATTAGTTTCAGGGTTTGGACCGCCTTTAACCGCAAAGATTGCGTCAATATCAAAATCACTGTTGTAATCAACAAAGATTGTATGCGCATGTTCAGTTGGAACATTTTGCAAACCAAGTTCTTCATTATTAAGTGCCAGATAAGAGTAGGTTGTTACATCTTCTTCATCAGTAGTTTCTTGTTTCTCTATAATTAAGAAGCTTGCTGTAATATCTCCGAAGTCCTCAAAAGAATACAAGATATCACCGCCGTCAAAATCCTGATCGAAATCAGCCAGCACTACCTGATTATTCAAAGATGCTGTTGCTTGGTTTGTAAAGGCTATATCAACTTCATTTTCTAGAATATTGACTTCACCTGTTTCATAAACTTTTAAAGTTGAGGTTGGGCTTAGATCAATACCATTACTTGGATTTTCATCACCCATAACAAGGACATCTATTTCCTCGTCTTGATCATAAACTATGGAATCTATTCCTTTGACGTAAGGAATATTTTCATATAATAGAGCCTCGGCCCAATTAGTTCCATCTCCTGACCTTGGCACAGTCACAAATTTTCCGTTGCCGTCGCTGTCATAAGCAGCAAAAACAATATCTTCATTTGAATCTGAATCAAAATCTAATGCAAGAAGGTCTGTAAGAGTTAGGCCTTCTAATAGGCTATTATCATAATCGAACTCCTCAAATATCGGGCCATCTGTTGTACCAACTTCTATCCAATATTCTTTTGATTCCCCTAAAAGATAAATATCTAAGGCAACATTATTATTTCTATCAACCAGACCACCAGCTTTAATACCACTATTGTTGAAATTCAAAGCGGTTTCATTTGTAACTAGCTCATTGTCAAGAACTAACCCGAGGCTTGTCCCTTTAAATATACATATTTTTGAAGTATTTAGATTTTGTCTTTCATAGTCGGAAGACAATCCTATTACGTCTGTTGAGCTATCTTGATCAAGATCTTTAGGGATAAGAGTACTTATTGCATCGCATTCGTCAGTTATTATTTCAGTTATGATTGGTAAAGGTCCACCAAGCATTTGCAATAATTTGGTTTGTACAATGCTGTTATCTATAGTGCTTCGAGTTTGCACGCCAAAAATAATGTCCGGAATCGTGTCGTTGTTGACATCACCCCGTGCTTGACTTGTAAAAACAACTTTTTCGTTCTCACCATATTCAATAGTGAAATCTGGTTCTTCGCCTCTTTCGGCAAAAATAAAATAATCAGCAGTATTTTTGACAATAGTAATTGCTACGGCCTGGTTAATGAATTCGTTATTTCTGCGACAATCTAAAACAAAAGAACTTATACCGCCACGCTTGATACTAATTTCTTCTGTACCCTGAATGGGTTTTTCACCAGACCACCTACCAGCGGCATAACATTGACTGGCATTGGAGTTCCAGGTCAGCGTAAAACTATCGCCATAGTCTACATTTTCTGAACTTGCATCTAGCTCAAGAAAAAGTTCTTCTAATGGTTCCTCTTTGTCACTGCACGCTGCAAGCAATAAAAGTGAAAAAAGAATAAGTAAATTTTTAGCTCTCATATTTGACAATGTCTATTCTATACAAAAAGTTTAAGTAATTGTTTCCTCATTTAGATTTAATAAGATTTGATGGTAAATATCAGTTAATCGTTCCAATTCAACTTTCTCAATTTTCTCATCAATTTTATGAATAGTTTCAAATTTAGGCCCAAGCTCAACAATTTCACACCCAGTTTTTGAAATAAAACGTCCATCTGAAGTCCCACCGGAGCATGACAAAGTTGTTTTAAAGCCCTGTACATCTTCTATACTCTTGCAAACAACATCGGTAAATAATTTTGGCTGAGAATAAAATGGTTCTGCATTTATATCAAAAGACACTTTATGTCTGATCCCTTCATTTTTCAGAAAATTTTCAATTTTTTCTTGTATTGTTTCGCCACTGATTTGAGTTGAAAACCTTAGATTGAATTTTAGGTATAAATTATTAGGTGTGACGTTGTGTGCACCAACACCTGCTGTAATATTAGTAAGTTGTAAAGATGTAGGTGGAAAATGTTCGTTACCCTCATCCCAAACTTCTCTTAAAAGTTTATCCAAGAAAGGAACAACTTTATGAATTGGGTTATCAACTCTTGCAGGGTAGGCGGCGTGGCCTTGCTTCCCTAATACTTCAAGCTCGATGTTAATAGAACCTCTTCGCCCAATCCTTATGTTGTCACCCACAGTTTCTAATGTTGATGGCTCACCGATTAAACAGTAGTCGATCTTTTCATTTCTATGGAGCAGTTCTTCTACCACTTTTACTGTGCCATCTTTGGATGGACCTTCCTCATCAGCTGTAATTAAAAAACCTATGGAATAATTAAGATTATCTACGTCTATTTTTGATAGAGCTGACATGAAACAAGCAATACCTCCTTTCATATCTCCTGTGCCTCTGCCGTTAATAAACGTGCCATCATCAAAGCCGGAAAAAGGATCATGTTCCCATTCGCTTTCCGGACCAGTAGGCACAACATCAACATGTCCTAAAAAAACGAGCAAAGGCCCCTTATTTTTTTTTACACTCCACAGGTTCTTTACTCTCCCAAATGTTAATGTTTCATTAACAAAGCCTTTTTCTGTTAAAAAATTTTCTATGTATTGTAGGCATCCGGCGTCATCCGGTGTGATGGATTTTTTTTGAACTAAATCTTGTGTTATCTGAATTTCCAAAATTAATTATTCTCGTGTAAAGCTTTATTCAGTTTAAATTCGTCTTCTTTATTTTTTGCACATACTTTTCCAGAAACTGAATCTCTAAAATACAACATATTATTTTGCCCACTAAGCTCAAGAGCTTTCACAATTTTATCTTTCTCATTCAGTATAGTGATTTTTGTACCTGCGGTTACATATAAACCTGCTTCAACGGTGCAATTATCTCCCAATGAAATACCAATACCAGAATTGGCCCCTAAAAGACAATTTTCTCCTACTGAAATTATTTTTTTGTTGCCACCCGATAATGTTCCCATTGTTGAACTTCCTCCTCCTAAATCTGAATTTTTTTTGACGAAAACGCCTGCTGAAATTCTGCCTTCCACCATATTAGGTCCCTCTGTGCCAGCATTATAATTTACAAAACCTTCATGCATAATCGTTGTGCCTTTACCAAGGTATGCACCTAATCTCACTCGAGAACAATCTCCTATTCTCACACCGTCTGGTACAACATAATCAGTCATTCGGGGAAATTTATCGATCGAATAAATCCTGAAATTATTCTTGTCTAATGTGCTTTTCAATTCCTCTACTCTTATGGGGCCCTTATCGGTCCAAACAAGGTTTGGTAAAACAGAAAAAATATTTTCAAGATTTAATTGATTGGGTTGGAAGTGTCTCATTGATAGCAAATATAGTTTCAACCATGCTGTTGGTATATCTAAAATTGGTTCATCATTTACAAGGTGTGTCGTAACAATATCTCCCTCAAGAGAATATTCATTCATTTGCTTATCTGATTTAGAAAAGCTCTTGTAATTTATACTTAAAAATCCCTCTTCATCGTATGTCGCAATACCTTCAGCCTTTACTGGTAATTTCATATGTTATTCACCTAAAGTTAATATATCGAAGCCATTATTTGTAACTGCAACTGTATGTTCCCATTGAGCGGAAAGTTTTCCATCCTTTGTGACAACCGTCCAACCATCATTAAGTACCTTTGAATGATAGCTGCCTAGGTTGATCATGGGCTCAATTGTGAAACACATGCCTTCCTTAAGCTCCAGTCCTTGTCCCTGTTCTCCGTAATGCATGACTTGTGGTTCCTCATGGTAAGTTTTGCCAATACCATGACCACAATAATCTCGAACCACTGAATAGTGATTTACTTCTGCTAGTTGCTGGATGGCAAACCCAATATCTCCAAGCTTCGCTCCAGGCTTAACTTGCTCGATGCCTGCATAAAGACAATCTTTTGTAACATTGACCAACCTTTTAGCGTGAGGAGCAACCTTTCCAACAAAAAACATTTGAGATGTATCGCCATGCCATCCATCATCTATAACTGTGACATCAATATTTACAATATCACCATTTTTAAGAATTCTGTCTTCACTAGGAATCCCATGACAGATCACATTATTTAAAGATGTACATAAAGTTTTTGGAAACCCACCATAACCAATGTTAGCTGGAATGCATTGAAGTTCTTCAGTAATAAATTTAAAAGCAAGGCTATCAAGTTTTGCGGTGCTGATTCCTGGTATCACATGATCTCTCAACATTTCCAAAACACTCGTTGCTTTTTGACCAGCAATTCTCATTTTTTCAATGTCGTTTTTGCTCTTAATTGAAATTGACATAGGGTTAATTCTAAATGATCTATAAATTATCTTCTAACTTCTTTATAGTATTCTGAAGCTAAAATGAAGTTTGCAGCAAAGCTCCTACTAGAAAATGGAATTTCATTCGAAGGTATTGGCTTTGGGTTTAAAAAAATTGGTGTTGGTGAAGTAGTCTTCAATACAGCAATTACTGGTTATCAAGAAATTCTCACTGATCCGTCTTACGATGGCCAAATCATAACATTCACTTATCCCCATATTGGAAATACCGGAATTAATTTTGAAGACAATGAGTCTAAAAAAATTTCTGCAAGAGGTTTAATTGTCAAAAATTTCTGTGATTTTCCAAGTAATTATCGTTCAAAAATGTCTTTGGAAAAATTCTTACTTGAACAAAAAGTAATTTGTATATCTGATATAGACACGAGACATTTAACAAGAATTTTAAGAGATGAAGGTTGTAAAATTGGAGCTATATATCCATCAAAGTACTTTACGGACGAAGAAGCTGATTCTGAAATAAAAAAATTTGGTTCAATGGATGGTAAAAACTTCATCGAAAATGTAGCTGTTTCAAAATCATATGCTTATGGAGCTCCAGAAACTAAGAAAAAATTTAAAATTGCAGCAGTAGATTTTGGCATTAAAGAAAATATCTTACGTATCCTGAAACAAATGGGTGGAGATGTTACTGTAATGCCTCCAACTACAACAGCAGAAGAAATAGCGGCTCTAAAACCTGATGGTATTTTTTTGTCTAACGGTCCTGGTGATCCCAAAGTTTTAACTAAAGCTGTCTATGAAGTAAAACAAATGATGAAACTGGAAGTACCAATATTTGGTATTTGTCTGGGGCATCAAATCATGTCCTTAGCTTATGGCTTAAAGATAGAAAAAATGACTTTTGGTCACCATGGCGCCAATCATCCTGTTCATGACTTGAAAAATAATTTAGTTTTTATAACTTCTCAGAATCACAATTTTGCTGTTGCAGGCGTTGATGATAGAGAAGATATAGCTATTACACATAAATCTTTATTTGATGGATCTATACAAGGCATAGAGCATAACGAAAAGCCATTCTATTCAATTCAATGTCATCCTGAAGCAAGTCCAGGACCAAAAGAATTTGAAGTATTATTTGAAAGATTTTTTGAGGACATGAATGCCTAAAAGAGAGGATATCAAAACAATACTGATTGTTGGTTCTGGTCCAATTGTTATCGGCCAAGCTTGTGAATTTGATTATTCTGGTACCCAAGCTTGTAAAGCTCTAAGAGATAATGGGTACAGAGTCGTTTTAGTAAATTCCAATCCCGCAACAATAATGACTGATCCAGAAATTGCAGATGCAACCTACATAGAGCCAGTTGATTGGCAAACACTCGAAAAGATTATTGAAAAAGAAAAGCCTGATGCAATTCTTCCTACTATGGGAGGCCAAACAGGTTTAAATGTTTCATTAGAGTTAGCAAAAAGAGGAATTCTAGAGAAACACTCAGTTGAAATGATTGGTGCAAATCGAGAAGCCATTGATAATGCTGAAGATCGAGAGAAATTTGATAAATGCATGAAAGACCTAGGCCTTGAAACACCAAGATCAGGCTTTGCTCATTCGATGGAGGACGCTTGGAAAATTCACAAAGATATTGGTTTGCCTTGTGTAATTAGGCCTTCATTTACGTTAGGTGGTACGGGTGGAGGAATTGCCTATAACCTTAAAGAATTTGAGGAGATATGTATGAATGGTCTCAAACTCTCTCCCACAAAAGAACTTTTGATTGATGAATCATTAGTTGGATGGAAAGAATTTGAGATGGAGGTTGTAAGAGATAAAAATGATAATTGTATTATTGTGTGTTCAATTGAAAATATTGATCCGATGGGTGTTCATACTGGTGATTCAATTACAGTTGCTCCTGCCCAAACTTTAACTGATAAAGAATATCAAGAAATGAGAGAGGCATCTTTCAAAGTCTTACGACGAATAGGAGTTGAAACTGGTGGATCAAACGTACAATTTGCGCAAGATCCAAAAACTGGTCGATTGGTTGTTATAGAAATGAACCCTAGAGTTAGTAGGTCTTCAGCGTTAGCTTCAAAAGCAACTGGATTCCCCATAGCAAAAGTAGCAGCTCTATTGGCAGTTGGATATACCTTAGATGAATTAAAAAATGATATTACAGATGGCAAAACTCCAGCTTCATTTGAGCCGACTATTGATTATGTGGTGACTAAAATACCTAGATTTAACTTTGAAAAGTTTCCAGAGACTGACTCAAGACTAACAACTCAAATGAAGTCTGTGGGAGAAGTCATGGCGATAGGCAGAAATTTTCAAGAATCTTTTCAAAAAGCCATCCGATCCATGGAAAATGGATTAAATGGTTTATCTAGTATTCTTAAAGAAAATGAAGGAAATGGAGCAATAAAACTCGAGCTTTCAACACCAGGTGAAAAACGATTGTGGTACATAGCTGACGCATTTCGAAGGGGTTGGTCCATGGATGAAGTTTTTGTATCGTGCAAAGTCGACAGTTGGTTTCTACATCAAATAAAAGACATTGTTGAAGATGAAAAAATTATTGCGAATTCAAACTTAGAACAAATTGAAACTGATACTCTGAAATCCTACAAGAAAAAAGGATTCTCTGATGCAAGAATTGCTGATCTTCTCAAAATAAATGAGCAGAGTGTTAGAGAATATAGATATAAACTAAATATTCATCCAGTATTCAAAAGAGTTGATTCCTGTGCCGCAGAATTTGATAGCACAACAAATTATCTTTACTCAACTTATGAAGAATTTAATGAATCTGAAGCCTCCAGTAATAAGAAAATTATTGTTTTAGGTAGTGGTCCAAATCGTATTGGGCAAGGTATCGAATTTGATTATTGCTGTGTTCAAGCAGCTTTAGCTTTTAGAGAAGAGAATATTGAAACAATAATGATAAATTCCAACCCAGAAACTGTTTCAACGGATTTTGATGTATCTGATAAATTATATTTTGAGCCAATTGTTGCTGAGGATGTTTTCGAAATCATAAGGCATGAAAACCCACATGGAGTTGTAGTTCAGTTTGGGGGTCAAACGCCCCTAAAGTTGACAGAAGAATTTGAAAAAAATGGTATTAAGATACTTGGCACACCCCCTTCATCAATTGATACTGCAGAAAATAGAGAGAAATTTAAAACATTTCTTTCGGATTTCAATTTTTTACAGCCTGAAAATAGAATTGCTCAGACTATCGAAGATGCAAAAAAAGCAGTTGAAGAGTTAAGTTACCCAGTAATTGTTAGACCATCTTATGTCTTAGGAGGTAGAGCGATGGAACTCATCTATACTGACTCTGATCTAAGCAACTACCTAACAAATGTTGCAAATATTTCAGCTGAAAACCCCTTGCTGGTTGAAAAGTTTTTAGATGATGCCGTCGAATTAGATATAGATGTTATATGTGATGGTGAAAAAACTTTAATAGGTGGTGTATTACAACACATTGAGGAAGCTGGAATACATTCAGGTGATAGTTCATGTTCCTTTCCACCCTATAGTGTTGGCGACACACAATTACATGCATTAAAAAAAGAAATAAAAGCAGTTGCAAAAAAATTAAATGTCATTGGTTTAATGAACGCTCAAGTTGCTATTAAAGATGACAAATTTTATATGATAGAAGTCAATCCAAGAGCTTCAAGAACTATACCTTTTCTATCAAAGTGTATAGGTAATTCACTTGCTAAGATTGCATCCAAAGTCATTATTGGAAAATCATTAGAGGACTTAGGTTTAGACGCCGAAATTATGCCTACAAATTATGCCGTAAAAGCTCCTGTTTTCCCGTTTAATAAGTTTAGAAAAGTTGATCCAATATTAGGTCCAGAAATGAAATCAACTGGCGAAGTAATGGGAAGAGGTGATTGTTTTGGAGAGGCTTTTGGTAAAGCTATTAAAGGGGCAGGAGAAGATATTCCAAATCAAGGAAGTGTCTTCGTGAGTGTTAAAGATAATGACAAAAAATATCTACCAGATCTATGTTTTAAATTACAGCGGCTAGGTTTCCAAATTTTTGCAACAAAAGGCACAGCAAAAGCACTTAAAGATACAGATGTAAAAGTAAAAATTATTAATAAAGTGTTAGAAGGCAGGCCTCATATTGTTGATGCTATCCTTAACGAAGAGATTGATATGATCATAAACACTACTGAAGGCAGACAATCTATTAAAGATTCATTCTCAATTAGAAGGTCCGCACTAGAACATAACATCTTTTTAACTACAACAATTTCAGGTGGTTTTGCAATTGTTGAATCTTTAGAGAAGGGAGTTGAGAATTGGGGTTATAAACCTCTTCAATCATCATAAATATGGAAAAGAAACCAATAACACCAGAAGGCCAAACCAAACTTAGATCTGAGCTTGACCATTTAAAAAATATTAAAAGACAAGAAATTATAGACGCCATTTCAGAAGCAAGAGCTCATGGTGATTTGAAAGAAAATGCAGAATATCATGCAGCTAGAGAAGAGCAAGGGCTAAATGAGGCAAGAATAAGAGAATTAGAAGAAGTGCTATCAGTTTCACAAGTTGTTGAATATAAAACGATGGGTGTTGAAGATAGAATAATTTTTGGCTCAACTGTAACTATCAAAAATCTAGAATCAGAGGAGGAAAAAACTTATCAAATTGTTGGAGATGCTGAAGCAGATATTGCTAGGAATACAATTTCTTTCACCACGCCTATGGCAAGGGCACTGATAAAAAAGGAGATAGGAGAATTTGTTGAAGTAGAGACTCCTGGCGGCACAAAAGAATACGAAGTCACTGAAATCAAATTAATTTGAAAGCAATACAAGACATTTGGGCTAAAAAGGCAAAAAAAGAAGGGTATAGATCTAGAGCCGCATATAAATTAATACAAATTAACAAGCCGCATAAATTGATTGAAAGCTCAGATACCATTGTTGAACTAGGTTCTGCTCCTGGTGGCTGGTCACAAGTGATCACAAAACTCAAAAGAAAAAATACAAAATGTTATGCGTTTGATTTACTCCCAATGGAAAACGTAAAAGGCATTCATTTTCAAAACCTAGATCTTTTCTCCACTGAATTTGATGAGTGTATGAATTCCGTAATAAGAAAGGCGGATTTAATTTTAAGCGATATGTCAGTTAATTTATCTGGTATAAGAGTAATTGATGATGAAGCAAATAGAGAATTGAACTTATTTTGCTTAGAGTTATCAAAAAAAATACTAGATAAGAATGGAGCACTCCTCATAAAAACATTTACGAATCAAAATTTAAAAACTCTTAAGATGAGATTTGAAAATTATTTTGAAAAAGTTTTCATAGAAAAACCTGAGGCTTCAAAAACTTCTTCTGCTGAGGTTTATTTGTTAGGATTAATCCCTAAATAAACATTTATGAAAAACTTTGGGAGAAACATACTTTTTTGGTTGGTAGCTGGAACTTTAATGTTCATGCTGCTTGATAACTATTCTTCTACCTCACTTAAAGAGGAATTAACATATTCTGAATTTAAGCAAGAGGTTAAAGGAAAAAAGGTTAAATCAATTATCTACAAAGGCGATCAGATGACTGTTGAAGTAGAGAGATTCAACGGAACAAAATATACAACACAAAAGCCAGCATACATAAGCGATCAAGATTTAAATGAAAGTCTCACTGAAGCAGACGTAGAAATTGCTTTTGAGGCTATAGAAAAACCAAGTGTCTGGTCACAACTCCTTATAGGTGCCTTTCCATTACTACTTCTGTTGGCGATATTTTTTATTTTCATGAGAAATATGCAAGGAGGCGTTGGGGGCAAAGGTGGTCCAATGACTTTTGGCAGAAGTAAAGCAAAATTACTGGATGGTGGGCATGTAAAGACAAATTTCTCAGATGTTGCTGGTTGTGAGGAAGCAAAAGAAGATGTTAAAGAGTTAGTTGACTTCCTTAAAGATCCTGCAAAATTCATAAAGGTTGGAGGGAAGATACCGCGAGGCATTCTTATGGTAGGGCCTCCAGGAACAGGTAAAACACTTTTGGCAAGAGCAGTTGCTGGTGAAGCTAAGGTACCATTTTTCACTATTTCAGGTTCTGATTTCGTAGAAATGTTTGTTGGTGTAGGAGCTTCTAGAGTTAGAGATATGTTCGAGCAAGCTAAGAAACATTCTCCATGCATTGTATTTATAGACGAGATTGATGCAGTTGGAAGACAAAGAGGTGCTGGCTTAGGTGGAGGGCATGATGAAAGAGAGCAAACACTGAATCAGTTACTTGTTGAAATGGACGGATTTGAAGAAAACCTAGGAGTCATTGTTATTGCTGCTACTAACAGGCCTGATGTCCTGGATGCGGCACTACTGAGGCCAGGTAGATTCGATAGGCAGGTTATGGTTGGTTTGCCAGACATAAAGGGAAGGGAGCATATATTAAATGTACATTTGAAAAAGGTACCAATAGATAAGTCGGTTGAACCAAGTGTAATAGCAAGGGGTACCCCTGGCTTTTCAGGTGCAGATCTTGCCAATCTCGTAAATGAAGCAGCATTGTTGGCAGCAAGAAAAAATCTTAAAAAAGTTTCTCAATCTGAATTAGATTTTGCGAAAGACAAAATAATGATGGGTTCCGAAAGAAAATCAATGATTCTAAATGAAGAGCAAAAAAAACTTACGGCCTATCATGAAGCAGGTCATGCTATTGTAGGATTGAATCTCCCCGAACATAGCCCTGTCTATAAAGTAACAATCATACCAAGAGGAAGGGCTCTAGGGGTCACAATGTTTCTGCCAGAAGAAGACGTATACACCTATTCTAAAACAGCTCTAGAAAGTCAAATTACGAGCTTATTCGGCGGAAGGGTAGCTGAAGAGATAATTAATGGTAAAGATGGTATTACAACTGGAGCTTCCAATGATATTGAACGAGCAACAGATTTAGCTAGAAATATGGTTACCAAATGGGGTTTCTCTGATAAATTAGGAACACTCAAATATGATGATGAAGATGAAAATCCATTCCTAGGAAGATCAGCGGGATCTAAAAAAAGGATTTTTTCAGAAGAGACAGCTAAACAAATTGACGATGAAGTAAGATCAATAATTCAAACATGTTACGAGAAAGCAGGTTCTATCCTTGCAGCAAATCTTGATAAATTACACAACATGGCAGATGCGTTATTAAAATACGAAACAATAGATCAAGACCAAATTTCAGATATAATGGCAGGCGCACTTCCAAGAGATAAAACCGATGATAATGATCAAGATAAAACAAAGAAAACTAAAGTCTCAAGTTCCTCAAAACCTATTCAGGGAACGTAAATGAAATTCGGCACCGATGGTTTCAGAGGACCCTCTGATACAAAAATTACTCCTGATTTTTGTCTAAGTTTAGGCTTTCATGCTGGTTCTGTAATAAAAGAAAAAGGATATGATTCTGTAATTATCGGCAAAGACACTAGAGTCTCAGGCTACATGCTTGAAGCGGCCTTAGAAGCAGGTTTTATTTCAGCAGGTATTGATGTAAAACTAGCAGGCCCAATTCCTACGCCTGCAGTTTCTTTTCTAACTGCTACATACGCAGGTCAGTTTGGCGTTGTAATTAGCGCAAGTCACAATCCTTATTACGATAACGGTATAAAATTCTTTAACAGATATGGAAGAAAAATTTCTCAAGAATTAGAGCTTGAGATAGAGGATCGGCTTCAAAACCCAAACGAACCAGTTAAAGCAAAAGAATTAGGAAAAGCTTTTAGGATAGATAGTGCATCAGGGAGATATGTTGAATATTGTAAAAGTACTTTGAAAGGTAATTATAGCCTTCAAAATAAAACGATTCTTGTTGATGCGGCTAATGGAGCAAATTATAAAATTACGCCCATGCTACTGAGAGAATTAGGGGCTAGAACAATAAATGTAAATTGTAATCCAGATGGTTTTAATATAAATGAAAATAGCGCTGTTCTTAATCAAAAATTATTTGCAGAATACGCAAAGAATCACAAATTTGATTTTTGTGTGGCTGTTGATGGTGACGGAGATAGGATAGTTCTTTCAGATAATAAAGGCTTAATTTTTTCTGGTGATGATATTTTATATGCTCTGGCTTCTAGAAATAAAATGATTGGTAAACCAAAGTCAGATAAAGTCGTTGGAACAACAATGTCCAATCAGGGTGTGGTTGAAGCACTTAGTAAGCAAGGTATTAGCTTCTTAAGAACAAATGTTGGCGATAAATACATATCTAGAGAATTAGTAAAACATGATTTAAATCTTGGCGCAGAACCATCTGGCCATGTAATTCAGAGAGAATTTTCTGAGAGTGGTGATGCAAATATTGCATTAATTCAAACTTTAGCTGCACTTCAAGAGCTTGATACTACTATTGCTGAAATTAAAGATAATATAGATTATAAACCTTTAAGTCTTAAGAATTTCTCCGTTTCTAATGTTGAGGTTGTTGAATCTGAAATCTTTATCAAGAGTATTGAGAAGCTTAAGAAAAATCATCCTGAAGCAAGGATATCAGTGAGGAAATCAGGAACTGAGCCAAAAATAAGAGCTATGGTTGAGGCAGAAACTGAAAAAGAAAAAGACTCGATACTAAGTGAAATAGAAACTTTAATTACGTAATGACAAAGTTGGTTATCGCAAACTTTAAAATGAATGGATCAAAGGATTTCATTGAAAGCTGGATACAAGATTTTTTTTTAGAACAAGAATCAGCTAATGACGTGGTAGTTGCCTTACCATCACCCTATTTAATAATTTTTAATGATAGAGGTTTAACTTTATCTGGACAAAATGTTTCAAATGAAGAATCTGGAGCTTTTACATCTCAGCTTTCAGCTCAAATGTTAAAAGACTGTGGTGCTAAATATTGTTTAATTGGTCATTCTGAAGCAAGACAATTTCTGAAGGAAAAAAACGAGGTTATTAAACAAAAGTTTGATCAATTAATACAAGAATCAATAAAGCCAATCTTATGTATTGGAGAACCACTACAAATAAAAGAAGCGGCCAAAACAATAGATTATCTTTCAGAACAATTAGATTTAATTGATTCAGACGAAGAAGATGTAATTGTAGCTTACGAACCGATATGGTCAATTGGAACAGGTTTAATGCCTGAAATAGAAGATATTCAAATGGCTGTAGATTCTATTAGAAGTAAATTTCATAAAACAGTAAAGGTTCTTTATGGTGGTAGTGTTAATTCATCAAACGCCCAGAGTATCACAGATAAAACAGATATTGATGGCCTTTTGGTGGGAGGGGCTTCTCTAAACCCCAAAGAATTTGGTAAGATAGCGCAGTTATGTTGATCAAGATATTATTAGTTATATTGGCTGTCATGATTGTTGGCTCAATTATGTTGCAACAAGGTAAAGGTTCTGACCTAGGCTCTGCTTTTGGCGGCGGTAGTTCAGATTCTTTGTTTGGCCCACTTGGACCTTCAAACTTTTTTTCTAAATTAACCTGGGGCCTAATAACTGTTTTCTTTATTCTTTGTTTGCTGCTTGCATACATATCAAAACAAGAACTTACATTAAATGTAAGTGAAGAGTTGATTGAAGAAGTATTTAATGAACCACCAGTAGAATAAATGGTGCCGAAGGAGGGACTTGAACCCTCACAAGCATTGCTTACTACCCCCTCAAGATAGCGCGTCTACCAATTCCGCCACTTCGGCAAAGTTTAAGA
>MDTB01155206.1_pt1 | contig 18325 bp, 16 predicted proteins | sample 811161 | NCBI WGS metagenome assembly MDTB01 (sample SAMN05326650, study PRJNA326480) | marine metagenome | isolation source: seawater | place: Mediterranean Sea | collected 2009
ATTTATGACGTAGTTTTCAGTTACTTTTTCGTCTTTATCTAAGTTTGGAAAATATTTTGGTTCTAATTTTATACCTCGCCATTTTAAAATGTCTTGATTTACAAAGCCATCTAGTGGGCACGTAAGTATTAAATGGTCAAAATTTTTAAATTCATTTTCAACATTGTCAATATTTACTTCTTTCATCAGTTCGATATCAATATTTTTTATAACATTCTTAATTATTGGAGAAGCACCTTCAGGATGAAAATACTCATACTTGTCACTGAACAGTCTCTTATAACCATTGGCCCTTAACTCAATTCTTTTTGGAGCAAAATTACTTGAAAGTTCGTTAAGATTATCACCCCATTGCTTGATTGAATAGCCCTTTATAAAAAGTTCGTATAGTGTAGGTCCCATCATCGAAATTACATACTCTTCAAAATTTTTACCCGATGGCTCAGAAGACAACATTGCAATTTCTTGTTTAATTAATTTCCAATTTGGGAGTGTTTTTAATTCATCAACTTGAGGAGGCCAGGACATTAAAAACTCTTCGTCATTTAGCGAGAATTTAGTTAAAACTTTGTGCTCATAATTTCTAGTCATTCCATGTTTTTGAACAAATCTTGCAACAGTTTCATTATTTGTATGAAAAATATGAGCACCAAATGGTTCCCAAATTACATCTTTATGAAGAAAAGAGCTTGAGTGGCCTCCAATGTAATTTTCTTTTTCCAAGATTCGGACTTCATTTCCTTCATCAAACAAAAGTTTTGCAATGGTTGCACCAGACCATCCTGCACCTACAATTAAATATTTTTTTTTCATATATACATAATCCAGGTTAGTTGATAAAAATAATATAGTTAATTTACTTAATCTCTTTTGCATACTTACACAAAAAATTGGGCAAACTAATAATATTTCTAAAGGCTTGCCTATATATGAAAAACAAATGGTGGCCAGTTCGATTGTGCCTCTGGCAACAATAAAAAATGTTCTATTGCTTTTTATTTAAAAAGTTCAACATTTTGCAATCAATTAAACTTATTCCATAGGTTTTTTTTATGTTTAAGTATTTTATAAATATCAATTTATTCATTGTTAATAATTAGTTACTTAAGCTGCATTTTTTTAAATAGTTTAAGTCTATGCTATTGTTTCTGAGTTCTACTTCTGTTCTATAAACTATTTTGCAGTCATAATCTATATTATTTTTTATAAAACCACAACCATCATTGTTAAGCCTGGGTCTATAGATTGCAGCTAGGTAAAATTCAGGTTTTAATGCATTTAGATCTCCATAATTTGGGTTTAAAGATTCATCAATATATGGGTCCCATAATTCTTGTGTTTTACAAAGATAAACTTCTTGAATATTATTTTTATTAATATAATCTGCTAAATTTTTTGCAGAAAAACCCCAATAGTCTGTAAGCCAATTACCACAACCATCGATATTTTGACACTCATAAGTAATGGTTTCCTCAACGGTGAATTCATTAAAATAAACATATTTGTAAGGTCCAAGCCCATATTGTGTAAAGACTAAATAAAAAATAGTTATAGGAATTAAAATTTTAAATTTTTTATTAACTTCAAGCAAAATAGAAGTAGATATATAAATAATATAAGGTAAAAGAAACAAGAATTGTCGAATACCATCGTAAACTTCTGGCTTATAAAAAATAAATGTAATGTTTACAAATAAAAGAAAGAAAATTGAAAATTGATAAAAAATATCTTTTCGTAAAATTTTGAAATATAACCCGAAAATTGCTGACACAATTAAAAAGTTATAAACAGCTGGAAGTTTATAAAACAACCAAATAATGAGATAAAAGCTACTAATATTTTCTGCTGGAATAAATACACCATTAGTTAGGGTCGACCCAGTCCAACTAAGAAAAATTTGTTGACTTAACGATGAAGATATAAATTTAATAGGCGCGAACCAACTTCCTGGCGAAACTAGTAAAAAAGTAAATATAGATATTACAGAAAATTTTGAATAATAATATATAACCTCACTCCAAGATTTTTTTATAGAAGTTAATTGATAAATAATTGAAAATAAAACTGCTGCAAAAATAAAAAAGATACCACTTATTCTTAAAGAAATAGAGATTCCAGATAATATAGATGCCAAATAAAATAATTTATTATTTTTACTTAAACCAGTTTGGATAATTAGTAAGTTAGCTAAAAAAATATGAAACAAGAATGATATATCCTTTTGATTAAAGAGGCTATGCCCACTAAATGATGGAGTTAAAACCAACAAGACTATAAATAGAAATGCAAACCTTTTATTTTTAAATCTTGAAATAATAAAATATAATATCAAAAGCATTCCAGAAACATAGATATTCAAATATAAATATCTTAAAAAAGTTGTTTTGGAATAAAAGCTTGAAAAGAGTTCATTTTTATCAAAATAATTGCTGAGTAATTCTGATTCATTAAATAATCTTGAAAAATAAAATTGTTGCAAAGAAACAAATTGACCGTATGTTTCCATTTTTGAAATATTCTTTAACATTGGATTTATAGAAGAATTTTCGACTATATCTAATTTAGAAATAATTTTTAATTTTTCATAAGTAATTTGATTTCCATTGTCAATTGATCTTTCGTCTATAGTTGTGCCTCCAAGAGATATATTGTTTAACTGAATTATGAAAAAAATAATTATAAAAATTATTGTTAATGAATTAATATTTTTTATTTTTTCAAACATTAAAGATTATTTTACTGATTATGATCCTCACTTAGGTGAATTAATTTAAAAACTAGCTACTTATTAATTCGGAATTTATTTGATTTTCTAAAAAAACTAGATGACTATTTTTAATGATATCCATCATTTTTTCATCAATTCTATTTTCTTTAATTTTGTCAATAAAATACTCCATTTGTTTTTCCACTGGTTCTGCAAGTGTATATGTATTAGAAGATTCAATTTTAACTTTTTGGTTTAATTATTTAAATCTTTTCCAAAATATCTGACAATAACACCATCAATACCAAAATATCCAGTTATTTGATATTCATGATCAGAAAATGTATTAATAAAAATATCTCTAATACTATTTCCATTTGGATCAATGTTAGTAAAATCATCAATCATTAAATAAGAACCTTTGACTAATCTAGTTTTTAAAAATTCCATTGGTTCAATTGCAGATATATATAAATCACAATCAATAAATGCAAATTTAATTTTGTTTATTTCCCTAAGATCATTTGTTGTATTTAGTGAATCTTTGAAAAAACCTTTGTGCACATATGCTTGATTTTTATATATAGTTTCAATTTTTTTGACTTTTGAATAATCTGTAATAAAATTTTTATTTTGAAAAAAAGGATGGTTGTTTTCAGGAAATCCTTCAAACGAATCTAAGCCATGAAATTTAGTTTTATTATTTTTATTAATTTTGTTTTCGGTTCTTATAGTATGTTTAAAACTTGACCCAGTAAAGATACCAAATTCAATACAGTCACCCTCAATTTGATCAATATTTAAATTCGTGAATATTTTTTTAATTGCCATATATTTAGAAAAATTATGGATAAGGAAGCTTGGAATAAAATTAACATAAACACTGTAAATTGTATGTAAAAAAGTCAATTTAGAAATAATTTTTAATAACATAAGTTATTTCATATTAATGTTTCATCAAACTTAAAATATATTTTAAATTTTTAAAAGAAAATTTTATTTTTGAAGTTAGCCCTAAATCCCAATTTGATTGACCATAAACCCTTTTTGGAAACTTGACTTTTTGCCTTATAAAGAAATATTTGTTTTTTTTGGCCAACCAATATAAATAAGTGTCAAAAGAAAAATCTTTTGGAGGGTTATCAATTTTCTTAAGTAGGTCTGTTGAAAATATTGTCGGCTGGGCATTAATTTCATAGAATTTATCCCTTAGTAAGATTGTTGCAATTAAGCCCATAAAAAATGAGAAGATTGAAGACAGAATTGATCTACCATAACGAGTTCCTTTAAAAAAAATTTTGTTTTCATTTTTTTTCAATAATTTTTCTAGTTTTACATATATGCCGTACAAATCATCCAATTCAAATTGTAGATCACCGTGGAACCAACCAACTAAATCAGCATCATTGACTTGATGTATGCCAAAGTTGACACCATTACCATAACCTTCGTTGTTAATAAGTTTTAGAAATTTAATTTTTTTATTAATTTTGAAATTTTTAATTATTTCAGCTGTATTGTCACTAGATCCATTATCTAAAATATAGAAACAGACATTACAGTCAAATTCTGAAATAAATTTATCTATTTTTTCATATAGAACTTTTAATGATTCCCCTTCATTAAAACACGGGATAATTAAATTTACTTTCAACCTTGAATCCATTCGAAAATTTTCAAACTATATTTGAACAACTCATATTCTAATGGAATTCCTAATACAGAGGTTTTGCTAGCTTCAAGCTCTACTACATCAAGACCCATATCTAATGCTTCTTTTATCATAAAATCTATGTGAAGCTCACCTTGGATTTTTTGACTTATTTTATCAAAAAGTTTTTCATATACTTTTTTATCTTTGAAGATAAACGATCCAAGAATCATTGAGTAGTTACTATTTCTGGGGATACTTTTTATTAAAGAATCTTCAATAATATTATTTTTTGAGAAGACCCATCCATAATTTTCTGGATTTTGAAATGCTCTTCTATAGTTTTTCTTTGTTAAAACAACCATATCAGGGTTTTTTTGCATAACATTTGCTATATTTACATTTTGTAAAACAGCATCACCAGATTGTACGAAAATAGGTTTATTATTATCAATTTTTTTTATTAATTCTAAAGCACTTTCTGCTTGTCCTCTGGTTTGTGTTTTAGTTGAATATATCTCTATGTTTTTTGTTTTTATAAAATTTTTATTTAAATCCTCAAAATTTGTACTACTCGTAAGTAATTTAGTTGATATCTGATTTTCAAACTTTTTTAAAACCTGTTGAACTAGTGAATATCCGTTAACATCTAAAAATATTTTTGGAACTTCATAGCCTGCATCTACAAACCTTCCCCCTTTTCCTGCTACAGGCAAAACAAGATTGATATCTTTAAGATTTATTTTCTTTTCTGTTTTAATATTTTCTATTTCATTCATGCAGTATATGAATTCTTCATAATCCTCTGGAGTGCCCCACTGAAAGAAATGGTCAATTTCAAATATTTTCACAGCCAATCCATCACTAACCATCAAATCATAAGCACTAGATATGTATGCTTCATCATTGACTAGTATATTTTCTTCAAACAATCTATTGATATAATGTTGAGCTAACTTTCCTGAAGAAAAGTAATATCCACCTGTTGATGCAAATTCTTGAGCTGGTGAATCTGTAAAAGGCTCTTTTTCCTTAATTCCTAAAACATTACCATTTTTTTCATTTATAAACGCATAATTGTTTCCATATAATGAATGCAGGTGTAGTCCTTTATATGCGGGTAATAAACCATCTGGTTTATTTTTTTTTATATAGGCTTTTACATCATTCCAATCCCAGATGTTTGAAAAATCACAATAATTTACATATACTTCATCTTTTGTATCAAGAAGTTGTGATTTTAATAAAGCAAAGCCCGGCCCTTTTTTGTGGGAGGGTATTGAATGAAAATTGATATTTTCATTATTATGAAATGTATTAATCTGATCAATGATATTGCTATTATTAAAGTCATTCTCATTCAAAATTAGATGAATTTCGTCATGTTTTGAAAATAAATCTAACACATGATGTATTACTGGTCTCCCAGAGATGTCGAGTAAATATTTTGGTGACGTATATCCTGCTTTTTTGAATCTATTTCCAATCCCACTCATTGGTATGATTATCTTCATTTGTTCTTCTCAATTCTTAATTTTTCGTCCTTGGAAGAATATAAACTATTTCCACTCTCTGAATCAATATAGTTTAATATTTTCTTAGACATGGTGTAGATTATTAACACTGTTCTCAATATGTCTAATTCTGTTGGATTTAACTCTTTGTTAAAAAATATCAAGTCATCTTTAAAATAAGCTCTATTTTTAGCTTTTTGTTTATCGAACTCATTTAAATCGTAGAAATTAAAGTTTGAAAAAACAGCATGGTCTGGAAAAAAATATTTATTGTTAATATTTTTTAAGTCTTTTAAATTTTCAAATCTATATTCGTACAAACCATCAGAATTTTTTTTATTAAATGTTAAATTCTTAAAAATGTTCTTTTTAGATACCTTTGTTAACTTTTCAAACTCTTTTTCGGTTTTTACTATAATTTCTTCAACATCATTAAGATTATCGCTAGTAATTAACATTCCGTGGTTCTGTAGGAAAAAAATGTTTACATCTTTTATATTCTCAATATTCTTAATTTCTCTCGCAAGCTCAACGCCAGGTCTTTTATAAGGAACCCATATAATTCCATTCTTTTCACAAAAACTTTTAAGCATATCTATTTCAAAATTGACTGAAAGGATAATTGATAAAATACTGTGATAATGAAATACATAATTTTGATCAAAAATAATATGCAAAGGAGTTTCAATTGATAAGTCTTTAGAGTATTTTTCGTTAGTATCAATATTTTCGTAAAATTTTAATAGCTTAGTTATGTCTTCCTCTATAAAAATATTTCGAGTTTTTGAAGAATTAAGAAAAGAACCGGATTTTTTAATAGTAATTTTCCCTAGATTTTTATAACTTGTATTTCCACCAGGGCCTTGAACTAAAGAAAAGTCATTGCCTATATTCTCTGAAATATTAAAAAATTTATCTCTATCGATCATGCTGTTCTAAGTAATATAATGTAGATGATAATGTTAAAAAATTCCAAAACTATATATTTAATTTTATTTCTAAAATATATATTTTTATTGCAATTCACACCCGAACTTGAATCTGAAAGATTTTATGATTTTTACAATTACTGTTCTCAAATTTGCTTAGACCCTTACTTTAATATTCAATTTCTGCCGAATAGTGACCTAAGTTTTCCATATGGTTATATAATGTATTATTTTCTAACACCTTTTTTCATCGTAGGTAAACAGCTGTCGGTATCTTTTACAATTTTATCTTTTATATTTGTTGAACTTATTTCTTTAAATATTTTGAAAAAATTTTTTGATGTCTCTCTTGATTCTCTATTTTTTCCAGTAATACTTAACCCAATCATTATTTATGGTGTTGCTGTTAAAGGATATCTAGACTTTATTCCTTTGCTTTTTTTAATAATGTTTTTGCACAACTTTAAAAAGAAAAAATATTTTTATTCTGTTATTTGCTTAGCTTTAGGAATTGGGACGAAAATTGTCTTTGCAATAATTTTACCTCTGCTATTAATTTTTATTTTTGTGAATTTAAGTAACAGGAAAAAAGTACAAAATTTAACTATTTTATCTTTATTCATTTCAGGAATTTTATACTTGCCTGCTTTTGGCAATAGTTTTTATCTTGATTCAGTGTTAAGGGGGCTTAACGAAGGAGCAGACGTTCTAAGATTTACTGGCGTTTTTAACCTAAATACACTTGTCATTTCTGAATTAATTATTTTAGTTACGTATTATTTTTTCTGGAAAAATGTAAGAAGAATAGATTATTTTGGGTTTATAGTTTGTCTTGGAATCTGTACATTTCCATTATTTATTTTGAATTTTTCAAATATTGGATGGTTCATGTGGTCACTGCCAGCAATAATTTATATATTTTTGTCAGTAGAAACTTTTAGAAAATTTATTTTGTTCAGCTATTTTTCATTAGTAGTCTTTTCAGACTTGAAGTTACTTTCAGATCCTTATAATGAATATATTACAGTAGTCCAATTTTTTCTCTCTTTGATTGTTCTTAAATATTTTTATCAGTTTCTTGTAAAAAATAAATATTTTAGAATTAAATCAAAACCAATACTTATTGCTATTTCAGGAGATTCTGGAGTAGGAAAATCCTCTATTTCAAATATTTTAAAAAGTTACTTTGGAGAAAACAATACAAGCACTATTGAGGTAGATAATTATCATAAATACGAAAGAGATAATGAAATTTGGAAAACTAAAACTCATCTAAATCCAACAGTCAATAATTTATCATTATTTAAAAAACAACTTACAGAAATAGTTTATGGAAATATTGAGACAATAAGGGAGTACAATCATTTATCTGGCAAATTTGATGAATCAAAAATTTTAAAAAAGAATGACTTTATTATAATCGAAGGTTTACATTCTTTATTTATGAAAAGTTTTAATAAAATTTATAATCTAAAAATATTTATTGATTTAGAAAAAACTTTAAAAGATGAATTTAAAATAAAAAGAGATTTAGACAGAAACAAATCAATCGACGAAATTAATAAACAAATTAAAAGTAGAGAAAACGACTATAAAGAATATATTCTTCCTCAGAAATACAATTCAGATCTTTCTATCAACACTTTAGCTCTTAGTGGTGAAGAAATTACTATTGAAGTCAATCTTTCTACAGAGTATTTAGATGAATTAATTGAAATTTTAAATAAACACCGATCTCAAATAATAAGTGCTGAATTAAATCAAGACCTGGCAAAGTTAGTATTTAAGACAAATAGAAAAAATAATGAACTAATTAATCATTTAACTAAAGAATTAATTAACTTAAAAGACGATTTATTTATTTTTGAAAATAATGAAATTAGTTTAAAGAGCTCTCTCATTCTTTATTTTTTGTCAAAAAAGTTAGATTTTTTGTAAATTGAAAAAAATTATATTATTCGATCTAGACAATACTTTTTACAAGTATCAAGACTCACATAATGCAGCAATGAATTCAGTATTTGATAATCAGGTGTTATTTGATGATTATAAAACTTTCGTTGATGAATATTCAAAAGCTAGAATACAAGCCAAGAATGTTTTAAAAGGCAGTACATCAAAAAATAATAGAAATATTTACTTTAAATTTATGCTAGAAAACATTAAATTTTCTGAACTAAGCTATTCTCTTGAGCTCGAGGCCCTTTACTGGGAAAATTTTATTGATAAAACAATTATTGATAATTTAATTGTAAATACTCTTAAAGAAAAAAAAGAAAAAAATATTTTATATCATCTATATACAAATTTAGAAACAAACACACAACTTATGAAATTAAAGAAATGGAATTTAGATATTTTTGATAGAATAGTTACTTCAGAAGAAGCTGGGTACGAAAAGCCACACGAAAATTTTATTACTTTTGTTGAAAATGATTTAGATAAACTTTATAAAAAAGAATTTAAATTTTATGCTGTAGGCGATTCGATTGAAAATGATTTGAAGCCTTGGAAAGTTAAATATAATGCGAAAACTTATCTGATAAACTCTAAATCTAACAGTAGGTATGTTGATAAAAAATTAAGTTTAGAAAAAGCAATTGAAGATATATTTACAATTTAATTAATTTTTTGATAAACAAAAAAATCTCCAATTTTATGATAAATAATTCCATCAAAATTTTTTTCATCTTTTGTTACAAAAAAATCAGCTTTGTTAAGTATTGCAATTAAATTTTGATCTTCCCAGTTTTCTCTTACATCAAAAAAACTTTCATAGGTAACATTGTTTCTCGGCATACCGTAGCTAGGATCCCACAACACAATGTTGATAGGGTTATCAAGTTCTTTATATTTATTTTCTATGTGCTCGATTACAGAAGGAATATTCTTAAAATCATCATTTGGAATAGAACTTTTTGAATCAATCTGTTGCGAAATTCTAAATAAACCTAAGGGAACTATCGTTAAATAAAACACTAAAAGAAAAATAGAACTATTTTTTTTGTTAGAAAGTAATGATAAAAGTCCAATAAATAAAAATATAAAAGAGAAATTTAAATAGACTTTCCACTGTCGTTCTACAGAAATAAATATAAACAGAAGGTGAATTAAACCGACCATTGTTATTAAGGAAGAAGCATGTTGTTGATTAATGATCATTAAATAAATTAAATAAATAAATAAGGCAATAATTAAAAAAGTAAGTGATACATTTTTAATTAGGCCATAAGAGAAATGTATACTAATATTTTCACTCCAATTAATAAAATAATCTAAACTAAACCTTTTTTGCTGGGCCACCATAGACTGGGTGTCTAACCAGTTATAATAAATTTTATAAAAATTTGGAAGATTCCCAATATTAACAGGTGGAATAATCAGTATTGGATTTGCTAATACAAGACCTATCCAGGAATGAAATAACATTTTGAAAATTAACGTTAAAGTTAAATCATATTTTCTTATTATTAATATGTAAAGGAATACAATTAATAGAGCAAATATTCCAACAATCTTAATCCCAGTTGCGATTCCTAAAATAAGTAATGATAAGTTATATTTATTTTTTTTTAAAAAATATATAGAGATTCCAATAAATAAAATTACCAAAGGGTCAGGTTTCGGTGCTGTGTTGAAGTAAAAAACTCCAGGTATTGAATAAAAAATTATTGAATATAACCATCTGTATTGTTTGTCTAAGAAAATATTTATAAGAAGCTGAATAGATAGAAAGTATATAAACATTGTAAAAATTCTTACAGATGTTATTAACAGTTCATCATTTATTAAAGATAATGGCCCTAATAGAATAATAAAAATATTAGACCAAATTCTTCCATACCGAAGATCCCCCCCGTAGGCAAATTCGGTTATAACAATTAAAAGATTTTTTAAAAATTGATTATTTATCTCAGTGTATCTATAAAATTCATCTTCTAAATACCAGACATTATAAATGTCATTTATAATAATTCTTTCATCGATGAACAGAAGTTCATAGTTATTTAAATAAAAAGAAATATTAATAAATCTTATTATTAGATAAGCCACTACAAAGAAAGACAATATATTTAAATATGATAAGATTTTATTCATTTTTTAAAATCAGCAAACGTTTAAAAAAGTACTCTCCATAAGTTAGAATTGTAACGTGCAATACATAGTTCATGGAGTAAATTCTAAAGAAAAGCTTGAAAACCTCTCTCATGATGTCGGAATTGAAGTTGATATAAGATATAGAAATGAAAAGTTAGTACTTGGCCATGATTTAGATGATACTAATGATATATTTGAAGAATTTTTAAAAATTTATGATAACACTTTATTTGTTGCAAATATTAAAGATACAGGAATAGAAGAACTTGTAATAAAAAAAATAAAAGAAAATAATATTAACAATTTTTTTCTTTTAGATGTTGAGTTTCCATTTATTATAAAAAATTATAAAAAATACGGCTCACATCTTTCTACAAGATTTTCAGAATTTGAGGATTTAAATACGTCAATTAATCTTAAAAATAAAGTTTCTTGGCTGTGGATAGATACATTTACTAAATTACCAATTAACAAAACACATTTAAAAGATATTAGGGGATTCAACTCTTGTTTGGTGTCACCATCAAGATGGGGAAGAAGTGAAGATATCGAAAAAATAGTTTATGAGTTAAAAAAAATTAACTTTTTTCCAGACTTTATTATGGTTGAAGAAGAGGAGATTTTAATTTGGGAAAATTTTTTAAATTAAAATTAATTTACTTTTTGATTAACTTATAGGGATATTTTATAAAATATTTTATTATTTTAAATTTGCTTTTTATAAAGTCTCTAGTTGTTTGAGTAATTTTAAAGTAATAAAAAACAAAAATAGATAATTTCTTAAATGCATACTCTTTAGAATCAATACTTGATTCGCATATTTGGTCAATCCAATATTCTATGTTTAATTTTTCAAAATTGTACGTATTATGATTAATATTTTCTGCAAAATTTATTAAATGTTCCTCTGTAATTTCAGTTAAGTCACTTATAAAAAATATTGGTAAATTTTCTGCAGATTTATAAGTATGGTGGTAACTTGTTATAGGCACTGAACCAGAATAGATTGCTTCCCATAATCTATGAGTATCTATACCATTACCCCACGGAGACAATATAAATGAATATTTTTTAATATCACTATTATATTCCCCTATTTCTAACTCAAAATTTTTAACTATTGCCCAATCACATTTATTAAATGTCTGATATAGGTGGTTTCGTAGTTTGTTATTAGTATTTGGATTGAAGTTTACATATAGCTTTAATTCTTTATTAATAAAATCTGTTCTATCTATTTCAGATTCTTTAATATTTTTAGGCGAATAATCATTTGCAAGTCCTATTGGAATTGGAATAAGATTTTTGTTCTTGAATCCAACATTAATTGAATACCATTCAGAAACTATACTTGGTTTTTTCAAAAATATTGTTTCATTAATTAGTAGGTCAGTTTGGTGCGTTATCAATTTTATGTTTCTTAAATTTTTGATTTTATTCATTAAGAAAAATAAATCATTTATATAGTGTGAATTGCAGAAAACTATATTGTTTTCATATATTTCTAAATAATCTAGCTTATATGTAATTCGATAATCATTCTTTTCAACAATGTATTTTTTATCAATTCCTAATTCTTCAAACTGTTGATGAGTTACTGTTTCTGAAAAAACAAAATCAGAATGTCTTGCAAAATTGTAACTGGTTAATTTATTGCTAATGTTCAAGAATCACCTTTTTTATTTATAGTTAATAAATCATATTTAATTGTTTTTATAATATAGATTAGTTTTTGAATAATATTGAAATTCTTAAAACGAATATGCTCAAGAGGTGCTTTAATTTTCCAATTTTTGTCAATAAATAATTTTTCAAAATTTTGATTGAAATATACATGCTCAGAGAAAAAATTTGAAATACTCTCATGTGTTCGATATTCATAATTTTTACCTTTTTTTAATTTGTACATTCCTATTCCACCAAATGCACTTTCTACATATATTTTTGAATTATCAAAATAATTTTCTTTTCTTTGTTTTTTAAAAACATAAAAATAATTGAAAAAAAAGGAGCCAACTTTATATTTTTCTTTAAGTTTGTGCGCTTCAAAAACAGCATTATTTTCCACCCACCCTTTTTTTCTTAGTGCAAATATATCGTAATAGTATGGAACTGAGAATGGAAACATTCCTTCTACACTATGGTCTTCAATAAAAGATATAACTAATTTATGAAATTTAAAAATATCATAATTTGAAAATAAATCAATATCCATATCCATTGGAATATAAATAACATGCTCAGTTTTGTTAACTGTTCTTAAACCAACATTTCTGCAATAAGATAATTTTTCTATCCTATTGTTAAACCTATTATCCAACATATCTTTTTCAATTAGTAAAAAATTGTTATTTGATTTTTGATATTTTTTTAAATATTCTTTGGTTCCATCATTTGAATCTGAATCAATGACAATTATTTCACTTTTTCCATTGTACAATCTATTGAAAATCTCTAAATTTTCAATATTTTTCTTAAGAGTACCTAAGCAATTTTTGGATAAACCAACAAATAAAATTTTCAAGGTTAAAACCCTACCACTTCATAATATGCAAGGTTTTCTAATTCTTGAACTAGCTGCAATCTATCTGGATTTTTTGCGATTTTATTTAAAACTTTTAACATATAAGTTATTTATAAATATTATAAATTAGTTTTTCTTTAAAAAAGTAAATATTTATTTTGAATTCTTTATTAACACAAACATTTTCTTTGAGCGATCTTTATAAAGTTCTATATTCCAATCATGGTAGTATTTTCCCGTTTCGATTCTTATATAATTATCTAACTTTTCGAGTTCTTCACATTTAAATTCTGAAAATATTGTTTTTTGTCCTCTAATATTCAATGTATCATTACACAATATGACATCAGGGCCTTGGTTAATTAAATTTATGAGATTATTTTTGTTTAAGTATCCTAGTTCTATAAGAGTATCTTTTATGTAATCTTCGAAGTGATTTGTTGGGTGAATTATATAAGAATAATTCTGCTTTTCTAAATAATGTAATACAAGTACATAATCAATTGCAAGGATGGAATAACTCTTGTCTAGAAAATAACTATCTATTTCTTCAGAAAGTTTATAAAGTGGGTAATTATTTTGTGTTGCTTCAAGATCTTTAAGATTGTTATATGATTTTTCTAACATATTATACGTAATCACACACGTTCCAATAATTATTAAAGACATTATGAGAACTTTGAAATCCTTACTTTGAATTTTATATATGAAAAAACACACGAAAAAAACTAGATAAAATAAATGATGGTAAAAGTTGTGAGAACCAACAAAGTAATAAAGAATTGAAATTATTAAACTTTGAAAGTAAAAATCATTAAATAAATTTTTAATTGCAGTTAAATTTTCTAAAGCAATAATTATAAAAATTACTAAAAGTGCAATAACTAAAAAATAGCTGTATGCATGAAAGTCTTTTAGCCATATAAATAATTCTCTAAATGTACTTTGAGATTTACCAGAATATTTCAATGGGATAGTTATGTAATTTGCTAAATAAATATCAAGCAGTCCTGAAGCATAATATATTGACATTACAATAATTTGAGGAAGCGCCAAAAATGTTAAAAAGTACGAAGTTTCTTTATAGTTTTTCTCTTGTAAATTCTTTGATACAATCCACCAAAAAAAAGGAATTATAAAAATTATTGAACCCTGATTTATAAGCGAATTAACAGATAAAAGTAAGGAAATTGTAACTATATATTTAGCAGAGTTTTTCTCTTTTAGTTTTATACAGAGCGCTAATATGAAAATACAGTAAATTTCAGAAAATTCACTTACATACCAATTTTTGCTCACCAAGCCTATAAAGAATAAACCAGAAGTGAATGATACTAAAAATGAATTATTTTTTTCATTTATAATATTAAAAATTAATAAACCAATAACTAAAATTACTAAGTCATTTATCAAACGAAAATGTATGTAACTTTTAAATGAAATTAAATTTAAAAAATGATATACATAATAGTTAAGTGGACCCTTTGATTCCCAGGATGATTCAAAAGGAATGTACCCAAGTCCAATATCTTGCGAAGCTACTAAATATGATGCAACATCCCATGTTATTTGTTCAAAATTTAGATCATAGTTTTGAGTAATAAAGACGACTGGCAAATATATGAGTAAACACAAAATATTAAGAGAAATTTTCGGTTCACTTTCATGAATATCTGTATTAGGGAATTTAATAAATTTATATAAAATAGCTACATAAATGATCAAGAAAAAAATATAAAAAATAAAAAGATCTAATCTTTGAAGTTGTTGAGTAAAAAAGATATTTATTAATAAAAATAAGAATAAACTAAATATTTGAAAAGAATAATTTTTTATAGATTTCATAATTTGGATTTAAAAACCTTCTTACTTGATTTTAGAGTGTAAAGAATTAAGTTTTTGTGAAATTCAAAAATACTTTACATTTAATTAACCATTAAACATTAGTATTGTTGTGTGAATGGATTAAAACTTCAAATTAGAAATATACTTTACGTTTCAAAAATAACAAATATAAACAACAAAAAATTAAGAGTTTTGATTTCAGTTCTACTTTCTAATGCATCAGTTGCTGCCGACATCCTAGTTATAGTTATATTTTCCTCATTAATTTCTCAGGAAGTTAATACTTCTAATTTTTTAATTGATTATTTTTTAGAAAATAAATATCTTCTTCCAGCCTTAGTAATTTTAAGATTTTTATTTATGTATATTGAAAAAATGAATTTACAATCCCTTCAGTTAGGTGTTAGAGAAAGTCTAAGAAGACATTTGCTTGAAGAGGTTTACAAAAAGGGAAACTACTCACTTTCAGATGCAACTTTTTATGTAAATGAATTAACAAATCATATTTCTTATTTTTATAGTGCATTAACTCTTGTTTTGAGTGCATCTCTCCAGTTTGTTTTTTATGGATCATTTTTAATTTATTCAAGCTTAGAAATTATTTCTATTTTTGTAGTTGGTGGTGTTTTTCTTTTTTTTCCATCAAGGTACTTGCTTAGGCTTAGTAGAAAGTATATTCATATCTCATACAACAACTCTTTAAAGATTTCTAAAGACATACAAAGAGTTGTTGATAATATATTTTTGATCAAAATTCTAAGAACAAATCAAAAAGAAATGGATAATTTCCAAAATATAACTAAAAATTATAGTAAAGCTCAGCTAAATAATTTTAAATACGGAACCATAAATAGTTTATTTCCAAATTTCTTGACAATTTTGACATTTGCAATTCTAATAGTGTTTTTTGATTTGCTAGAGTTCTTAACACTAGAATTTATTGGGGTAACTTTAAGATTAGTTCAAACTCTTTCAAACTTTAACTCTTCACTAAATGCATTAGTAAACTCTCATGTTCATCTCGAAAAATTAAATGAAATAAAAGAAAATCAAATAGTAAATAATCCAATAAATATTAATGACGGCCTACTTAAAAGTGGTATTGCGTTGACATTTGAAAATGTTCAGTTTAAATATTTTGGGGCAGAAAAGCCAATTTTTGATAATTTAAATTTATCTATAAATGAAAATGCTCATACAGTTATTACAGGTCCTAATGGTGTAGGAAAAAGTACTTTGATCGGCCTTCTCTCGGGGGCCTTAGAGCCATCAGGAGGAAAGGTAACTTCTTCTTCAAAAAATATTGGATATATTGGTGCAAAGCCATTAATTATTCCTGGAACATTGAAAGATAACATTCTTTATGGCAATAATGTTGAAGTAAGCAATGAAAAGATTCAAAAGCATCTTAAGATGTTTAATTTAGATGAGATATCATTGGAGTCTGAAATATCCAACCTAAGCCTGTCTTCAGGTCAAATGCAAAAAATTTCATTTCTTAGAGCATTATTAAATGATGTAAAGATACTCTTTTTAGATGAATCTACATCAAATTTAGATGAATCTTCAAAAGAACAAATAACGGAAATTTTAAATAAATTAGAAATTACTATTGTTAACTCAACTCACAATCCTGAAGATTTTAATTTTGAATATCAAATGAATCTCAAGAAAATAGAAGATAAAACTTACTTAAACTTTTAAATAATTAAAGTCTTCAAGTTCTAAATTAATACTGCTTTCTAAAGAGAAATTTTTATTTGTATTTTTTCTTGCATTTGCAGATATATTTATTAGTTTTTCATTATCGTTATTTATGTTTTGCAAGATATAAGTTAATTCATTTTGGTTTTTATATAAAAATCCATTTATACCATTTTCTATTATCTCTTTGTTATTTGGAATATCTCTTGCTATAACAATACAGCCAGCTGACATAGCTTCTAGAAGTACTTTAGGGTTTCCTTCAAAAATTGATGACAAGATAAAATACTTAAAGTCTTTATATATTTCAATTAATTTTTCATTTTGGATAATGTCATTTATGGTTAAACTGATACCATTATTTTTTGCTTCGTTTAACAATATACTTTTCATTGAACCCTCACCATAAATTGTAAGGTTGAAATTTGTACCTGAAATTGCTTTAATAATTTCGATTTGGTTTTTTTGGTATTCTAATCTACCAACATTTAATATTGAATATTTTTTCCTACTATTTATTATTATATTTTCTGACAGCTTTACCCAATTAGGTCTTATTTTAATATTTTTCAGTATATTTTTATTAAATTTACTTAATAGAAACTCTAAATCATTTTGACTTGAAATAGTATATAAATCAGATCTCATTAATGTTATTTTGGTCAAAAGTTTGTATAAGTATTTTATCAATAAAGATTTTTTCTCATCAATGCTAAATTTGTACATGTCATATCCAGTTCTTACAAATAATGGTTTTTTTGTTATTATTTTCAGTATTATTGCAATCCAAGAACCAAGAAGTTGATTTTGCTTAATAATATCAAAATCTGATAATTGTTTTTTAATTATGAATGGATAATAAAAAGACTGAATATAATTTAGAATTTTTGAATTTCTTTTTTTAATGAATTTGTAAATTGGAATAACTTCGAATTCATTTGTGTAGTCAATATCAGTTTCATCGCCAAAAGTAACAAAAGTAATCTTTGTATTGCTTTTTTCACATAGTGTCTTATAAAACAATAATTCTCTTTTAAGGGATCCAGACTGCTCCCACATTTTTAGTGAATAACCATAGGTAAACAAAAGAATGATGTGCATTAGGGTTATAATAACTCATGATTGGATTTTATTTAAAAAAATAATAATGAAAAAAATTTTAGTCATACACAATAGGTATAGGAATAAGGGTGGGGAAGATATTGCCGTAGAGGCTGAAATTGATTTATTAAATGAAAGTTTCAAAATAGAAAAACTAATATTTGAAAATACAATTACTAATCCAATTCAACAAATATTTTATTTTTTAATAAATAATAATTTGAATAGTAAAAAAAAATTAAGAAAAAAAAT
>MDTB01089537.1_pt1 | contig 18324 bp, 15 predicted proteins | sample 811161 | NCBI WGS metagenome assembly MDTB01 (sample SAMN05326650, study PRJNA326480) | marine metagenome | isolation source: seawater | place: Mediterranean Sea | collected 2009
ATGCGGTGTGGCGATATACACGGCATCAATATCGTCGCGCGCCAAAAGCGCGCCATAATCTGAACTCGGCGCACCGCCATGCGTGTTGCAAAATTCTTGCGCGCGAACGGGGGCGCGGCTGGCGACGCCGGTTAAAATTCCATGGTGGCTGTGTTTGAGGTCACGGGCAAAGGTTTCAGCAATACTGCCTGTCGCCAGAATCCCCCAGCGGATTTTACTGTCCATAACGCGCCTCGCTAAAAAGCCGCAATCCCAGTTATCGCCCGACCGAGGATCAGCGCATGCACGTCATGGGTGCCCTCATAGGTATTCACCGTCTCCAGATTAATGGCATGGCGCATAATGTGATATTCCTGGGCAATGCCATTGCCGCCATGCATGTCGCGGGCCGTGCGGGCAATGTCCAGCGCCTTGCCGACATTATTGCGCTTGACGATAGAAACCATTTCGGGCGCAAAGCGGCCTTCATCCATCAACCGCCCAACGCGCAGACTTGCCTGATAGCCCAACGCAATCTCGCTTTGCATATCGGCCAGTTTTTTCTGGTAAAGCTGGTTGGCAGCGAGCGGCTTGTTGAACTGGTGGCGGTCAAGGCCATAAGTATGCGCCGCGTGCAGACAAAATTCCGCCGCGCCCATGGCGCCCCAGCTAATGCCATAGCGCGCCCGATTGAGGCAGCTAAACGGCCCTTTCAGCCCTTCGACATGCGGCAGCATGTTTTCTTCGGGCACATGCACGTCATCCATCATGATCATGCCCGTCACCGACGCGCGCAGCGACATTTTTCCCTCGATCTTAGGAGCAGTCAGCCCGTCCATATCTTTTTCAAGAATAAACCCACGGATTTTTCCGTCATGCGCGTCAGATTTTGCCCAGACGACAAACACATCGGCCACGGGGGCATTGGATATCCATGTTTTCGAGCCGTTCAAATAATAACCGCCATCTACCTTTTTGGCGAAGGTACGCATACCCGCAGGGTCAGAGCCGGCATCGGGTTCGGTCAGCCCGAAGCAGCCGATCCATTCACCGCTAGTCAGCTTTGGCAGATATTTTTCCTTCTGCTCCTGAGACCCGAATGTGTTGATCGGATGAATGACCAAAGAGGACTGCACCGACATCATCGACCGATAACCGCTATCGACGGCCTCAATCTCGCGCGCGATAAGCCCGTAGGATACATAAGAGGCACCCGCGCCGCCCAGCTCGGGCGACACCGTGGCGCCCAAAAGACCTTGCGCGCCCATTTCGTGGAAAATCTCCGGTTCGACCGTTTCTTCCGCGAACGCATCAACCACGCGCGGCAGCAGCTTCTCACGGGCAAAAGCCCGCGCGCTTTCAGATATCAAGCGCTCTTCTTCGCTTAACTGCTCGGTCAGAAGAAATGGATCTTCCCACGAAAATTTGCCGATTTTTTCACCAGTAAAACTCATGGCTTATTATCCCCTGTTTGTAGCGTAACGGCGAAAAAAAGGGCCGCGTGCATCAAAATAACGCACGCGACCCTCCAAACCGAAAGGTTTTTTTACTTTTTGATCATGCCGTCAAGAACCTTGCGGATCTTGTCGCCATAAGGCGGCCGCAGCATGCCAGCGGCAAACTCAAACGGCGTTTGCCGGAAGATTGTTTTGGCGTGGCTGAAATTCACAAAACCTTCGCGGCCGTGATAAGACCCCATTCCCGATGGCCCGACACCGCCAAACGGCGCGTCATCCTGCATGATGTGGGTGATCACATCATTAACAGAAACACCGCCGGAAGTCGTGGAATTCACAACCTTGTTCTCTTCGGCCCGGTCGTCGCCAAAATAATACAGGCCCAACGGACGATCGTGGTCGTTGACATAACCGATCGCCTCATCCACAGCCTTGTAAGACTTCACAGGCAAAATCGGCCCGAAAATCTCTTCTTGCATGACTTTCATATCATCGGTCGGTTCGACAATAATGGTCGGCGGGATTTTGTGATGCTCTTGCTGCGAGAAATCCTCGTCAGCCGGGTTCAGTTCAACAATTTGTGCGCCTTTTGCGCGCGCATCGTCCAGATAACTCTGCAAGCGGTCATAATGGCGCTGATTGACAATAGACGTGTAGTCCTCATTGTCTTTCAGCGTCGGGAACATGGTCTCGATTGACGATGATGCTTCGCTGACAAAGCTATCAACTTTGCCCTCCGGCACCATGACATAGTCAGGGGCGAGGCAAATCTGGCCGGCATTGAGTGTTTTGCCCGTCATGACCCGTGCCGCGGTTTTCTTCATATCGGCGCTGTAGGACACGATGACCGGCGACTTGCCGCCCAGTTCCAGCGTAACAGGCACAAGATTTTCGGCCGCTGCGCGCATCACATGCGATGCAATGGCCGTCGCGCCGGTAAACAGAAGATGGTCAAACGGCATTTTCGAGAAACTGGCACCCGTCTCAGGCCCACCCAAAACGACGGCAACGTCTTCTTGGTCAAAATATTTCTCACACAGTTCTTTCGTCAGCAGCGCGCAATGCGGTGTGTATTCCGACGGTTTGATAATCGTGCGATTGCCAGCGGCGAAAATGCTGCCCATCGGCCCGAAACACAAATTGAACGGGAAATTCCACGGCACAACATTACCCACGCAGCCCAGAGGTTGATATTCAACCCGCGTGCTGGCACCCAAAAGCCCCAAGGGGAACATCGAGTGGCGCTTGGATGCCTTCATCCATTTGCGAACATTTTTCTTGGCATATTTCAAAGCCGGTAGCGTCCCGCCAACATCGGTTGCCAGAGACCCTTCCGGGCTTCGGTTGCCAAAATCGGCGTTAAGCGCGTCGACAATCGCGTCTTTGTTTTCCACCAAGATCGCAATGCAACGGTCGATCAAGTCGATGCGACGTTCAAGCGTCATTGGCCCTTCGGCAATATGGGCTTTTTTCTGAAGTTCAACGAGGCGCCGAATTTCAGCTTCGGGCGTCTCGGGTAGTTCGATAATTTGTTCTGCAGCACTCATGGGATCCTCCCTCTGTTTCGCTAACTAAATCAAAACTTGAAGCGCTTGCCAAGAGCTAGTTTCCCCAAGATGTGCATGGCGTTTTCGGTCTTTTCTTTTTGCCCAAACCAGCTAACCTGTCGGTGTGTTTTTTGGGGGATATGCATGAGCGATATTGTAACAACGCAACTTGCCGATACTGGCGTATTGACGGTGCGCCTCAACCGACCCGAAGTGTTGAACAGCCTCAACCGCCCAATCGTTGAGCGTCTGATAGAAGTGCTGACCGACGCGGACAAAAACGATGACGTGCGCGCCATTGTTTTGACCGGCGAGGGTCGCGGGTTTTGTGCGGGCGCAGATTTGGCAAACGGCCAATGGCCCAGCAATGAAGGCTGGTCAGGTGGCGATGTCACGGCCAATGCCATGGAAACCGGCTATAATCCGCTGGTGCGTGCGCTGGCTTTCAACGCCAAGCCTGTGGTCACCGCGGTCAATGGCGTTGCCGCCGGCGGCGGCGTGGGCATCGCGCTGGCAGGTGACATTGTCATTGCTGGCGAAAGCGCCAAATTCAAACTCGTCTTCGCGCGCCAGCTTGGTATTATTTCTGATCTCGGCTCGTCTTGGCTGCTGCCGAATTTGGTCGGGCGCGCGCGCGCCAATGGCATGGCATTGCTGGGCGATGACCTGTCGGCGGAAAAAGCCGCCGCATGGGGGCTGATCTGGGAAGTGCTGCCGGACGATAAATTAATGGAAACCGCCACATCTTATGCCGAGCGACTGGCTGATGGGGCCATTACCGGCATCAAGGCATCCGTGCGCGCACATGATCAGGCGCGGCTGCAAAGCCTCGATGCCCAGCTTGATTACGAGCGCGATATGCAACACCATTTCTGCGACCAGCCTGTATTCGCAGAGGGTGTGCGCGCTTTCATCGAAAAACGCAAACCGGATTTCCGCACGGTGGAAACCGCCCAAATTAAGGCCGAAAGGGAGAAACGCTAATGAACTTCGAACTTGTGAAACTGGAGATTGATGGCGAGATCGCCACCCTCACCTTCAACGATCCCGATAATCTCAACGCCATGAACCAGACCATGCTGGACAGCTTGGATCTCGCGCTCGACCATATTGAGGACCCGGAGAACAATATTCGCTGCCTGATCCTCACCGGTGCCGGTCGCGGCTTTTGTGCGGGCGCAAATATGGCACGCGACCCGGGCGAAGAAAATGGTGCCGCCAGCAATCGTCTGCCGGATGCGGGTGCCGGGCTTGAGAAATTCTATCATCCGCTTTTGCGGCGATTGCGGAACTTGCACTGCCCTATTGTTTCGGCCGTGAACGGGCCGTGCGCGGGCGTTGGCATGAGCTTTGCCCTGATGGGTGACATGGTGCTGGCCGGTAAATCCGCATTTTTCCTGCAAGCCTTCCGGCGCATCGGGCTGGTGCCCGATGGCGGCGCAACCTTTATCCTACCGCGTCTTGTCGGCATGGCGCGCGCCAAGGAACTCACGCTGATGGGCGAACGCCTGAGCGCCGATGACGCATTGGAGTGGGGCTTAATCAACCGCGTCTACGAAGACGGTGCACTGCTTGACGAAGCCCGTGCGCTTGCGGGTGAGCTTGCCAAGGGGCCAATGTCGCTCGGCATGATCCGCAATTTGCTGTGGGAAAGCGTCGACAGCACCTATGAGGAACAACTCAATAATGAGCGTTGGGCGCAACGCGAGGCCGGCCGCTCGAAAGATTTCGTAGAGGGTGTACGCGCCTTTAACGAAAAGCGAGACGCCAATTTTTCAGGCAATTAACGCCTAGCCGACAACGCACGAAGCCAGCAGCCCGACAAACGTCATCGCAAATAAAATGATGAGATGCGGCATGGGTTACTGGTCTTCAATGCCCAGCTTGGCAAGCACGAGCTGGTTGACGGCTTGCGGATTGGCCTTGCCGCCGGTTGCTTGCATCACCTGACCGACGAACCAGCCGGCCATTTTCGGCTTGGCTTTGGCCTGTTCGACCTTGTCGGGGTTCGCTGCAATCACCTCATCGACAGCGGCCTCAATGGCACCTGTGTCGGTCACCTGTTTTAGGCCTTTTTCTTCGACAATATCAGCCGGGTCGCGGCCCTGGTCCGGGCCGTCATCAAACATAAGGTCGAAAACATCCTTGGCGATGCGGCTAGAAATCGTCTGGTCGGACATCAAATCGACCAACTGCCCGATTTGCTCGGCCTTCACAGGGCTTTCAGAAATGCTCAGCCCGGCCTTGTTCAGCCCGGCAAACACGCTGCCAATAACCATATTTGCCGTGGCTTTGGCGTCGCGGCCCTTGGCGGCTTGCTCGAAAAAATCAGCGTTTTCAGCCTCCGACACCAGCACGCCCGCATCATAGGCCGACAGGGAATAATCCTGCATGAAGCGGTTTTTCTTGTCGTCGGGCAGTTCCGGCAACGCACGCGCAATGTCTTCGACAAATTCGGCGCTGAAAGTCAGCGGCAACAGGTCGGGGTCGGGAAAATAGCGATAATCATGGGCTTCTTCTTTTGACCGCATCGAGCGCGTTTCGCCACGTTTGGGGTCAAACAGCCGCGTTTCCTGATCAATCTCGCCGCCATCTTCAATGATATCAACTTGGCGGCGCGCCTCATGCTCAATGGCCTGCCCAATAAACCGAATTGAATTCACGTTCTTAATTTCACAGCGTGTGCCCAAATCGCCGCCCGGTTTGCGGACGGAAACATTCACGTCGGCGCGCAGACTGCCCTGCTCCATATTGCCGTCGCATGTGCCCAAATATCTGAGGATCGCCCGCAATTTTTTGACATAGGCTTGCGCTTCGGCCGCCGAGCGCATATCGGGGCGCGAGACGATTTCCATAAGCGCCACGCCGGAACGGTTCAAATCGACAAAGCTCAAATCGGGATGCTGGTCGTGCAGCGATTTGCCCGCGTCTTGTTCCAGATGCAGACGTTCGATGCCGATGGTTTTCACGTCTCCCCCCTCAAGGTCGATCTCGATCTCACCCTCACCTACGATCGGCTGGAGATATTGTGAAATCTGATAACCTTGCGGCAGGTCGGGATAGAAATAGTTCTTCCGGTCGAAAACCGAATAGCGATTAATCTGAGCCTTGAGCCCCAACCCCGTACGCACGGCCTGTTCGACACATTTCCAGTTAATCACCGGCAACATGCCCGGCATGGCCGCATCAACAAGCGACACTTGCGTGTTCGGCTCGGCACCAAATGTCGTGGCTGCGCCGGAAAACAGCTTTGCGTCGGAACTGACCTGGGCGTGCACTTCGAGGCCGATCACAATTTCCCAGTCGCCCGTGGCACCCGCAATCAAATTGGCATTTTCTGTCGTCTTGTCTGTCATGAGCTTGTCCACCAGTCGTCGGGTTTGGCTGAAAATCCGGCTGCCTCTTCAAGCACCTGCGCGGCGCGCAAAAGCTCTTCTTCGCCAAACGCCTTGCCAATGAGTTGCAAGCCGAGCGGTAGCCCCTTGGCATCAAGTCCGGCGGGCACAGAAATTCCGGGCAGTCCTGCAAGGTTGACCGTCACGGTAAACACATCGTTCAGATACATTTCCAACGGGTCGGACTGGCCTTTGTCGAGCGGGAAGGCCGCAGACGGCGTCGTCGGCGTGAGCAGCAGGTCGCAGTGCTCATACGCGTTCTCGAAATCTTGCGCGATCAAGCGGCGCACCTGCAGGGCTTTGAGATAATACGCATCGTAATACCCCGCCGACAGTGCATAAGTGCCGATGAGCAGACGACGCTGCACCTCCTCGCCAAAGCCTTCGCCGCGCGTGAGGGCGTACATATCGTCAATATCATCGCCCATTTTGCGCGCGCCATAGCGCACCCCGTCATAGCGCGCCAGATTGGACGACGCCTCGGCCGGCGCAATAATATAATAGGCGGGCAAAGCATATTTGGTGTGCGGCAGACTGACATCGACAATTTCCGCACCAGCATCGCGCAACCAATCCATGCTCTGCTGCCACAGCGCTTCGATTTCACGCGGCATGGTGTCAATGCGATATTCTTTCGGCACCCCTATACGCAAGCCCCGAATGTCGCCCGTGAGCGCCGCCTCGTAATCGGGCACGACCATGTCGACGCTTGTTGTGTCGCGCGCATCATGTCCGGCCATGCTGGTCAGCATTATGGCGCTGTCGCGCACCGTGCGCGTTATTGGCCCGGCTTGATCCAGCGACGAAGCAAACGCAACAATGCCCCAACGCGAACACCGCCCATAGGTGGGTTTCAGCCCCACCGTGCCGGTCAGCGCGGCGGGCTGGCGAATTGACCCGCCCGTATCGGTGGCCGTTGCCGCCAGACCGAGCCGCGCGGCGATTGCCGCCGAAGATCCACCCGAAGACCCGCCCGGAACCATCGCCTCACCAGCATCCGTGCGCCACGGATTAAGGCACGCCCCATAGGCCGAGGTTTCGTTTGAAGAGCCCATGGCAAACTCATCATTGTTCAATTTGCCCAGCATCAGTGCACCATCAGCCCACAGATTTTCGGTCACTTTGCTTTCATAAGGCGGCGTGAAGTCGCCCAAAATATTCGAGCACGCCGTTGTCCGCACGCCGCGGGTGCAAAACAGATCCTTCACACCAAGCGGCAGCCCCTCCAGCGGGCGTGCGTCATCTGCGCCAAGCCGCGCGTCAGACCGCTCAGCGGCTTCCAGCGCGTGTTCCGGCGTCTGGAGAATATAGGCATTGAGTTTTTCCGACGCAGCCACACGGTCGACAAAACTTTGCGTCAGTTCGCGCGCGGTAAACTCTTTTGCGCGCAAGCCGTCACGGGCTTGTGCGAGCGTCAGCGCCGTCAAATCATTACCCTGGCCCATCTACTCAACCACCTTTGGGACAGCGAAATAGCCGTCATCTTTTTCCGGCGCATTCGCCAGAATATCTTCGGGGTAACCGCCATCGGTCACGGCGTCGGCACGCGCTTTAATCTGCATTTCCACCGGGCTGGTATAAGGTTTGACGTTTTCAGTATCGACCTCGGATAATTGCTCGACAAAACCCAAAATGGCGCTCAGTTCTTTGGCGAGCGCCGGCAATTTGTCGTCGTCTACCTGAATGCGTGCAAGGCCGGCAATGCGGCGAACCATGTTTTCATCTACTGACAATCTACCCGTTCCTTATAAGCGATATTGTGATACGCGATATTGTGCGCGATGCGGCGCGGCGAAACTAGCAAAGCCGCAAGGTGACCGCAAGCGATGGCGCATGGGCCACCCCTTCTTAGCAGCCGCAATAATAAATGCCAGTCGTCTTTATTTATGCTATGCACGTTGTCATGCCCGTGATTGACGACGCAACCTCTCTGCCGACTTATTTGAGCAAAGGACAGCGCCTATTGGGGCTTGATCTTGGCAGCAAGACAATCGGGCTGGCCGTGGCCGACACGCGCCACCAAATCGCTACCCCGTTCGATACCATAAAACGCACGAAATTCGGTGCCGATGCCGAGCAGCTTGAGGCCGTCATAAGTGCCGAAAATATCGGCGCGCTGGTTTTGGGTCTGCCGCTCAATATGGATGGGTCGGCGGGCCCGCGCGTTCAGGCCACCCACGCCTTTATACGCAATCTTACCGCGCGCGACAGTTTTCCCGATTTGCCCATTTTGCTGTGGGACGAGCGCCTGTCCACCGCCGCTGTCGAGCGCACGCTGATTGACGCCGATACCAGCCGCGCCAAACGCGGCGCGGTGATCGACAAAATGGCGGCAGCCTTTATCCTGCAAGGCGTCCTCGACAGGCTGAACGGCTAGACGAACTCTTGGAAGCTGGCAAATTCACTTGCCACGACTCGGTTCTGCCCCTATACAATCGGGTTTTAATGACTTCGGCGGCATTAAATTTCACCTTCCCGTTCCGAGACTTGCTCGGCATCGAAGGGCTATCGGCTGCCGACATTACCAATCTGCTTGATCTCGCTGACACTTATGTTGATTTGAACCGTCAAATTGACAAGAAAACCAATATCTTGCGTGGCCGAACACAGATTAACCTGTTTTTTGAAAGCTCCACCCGCACGCAAAGCTCGTTTGAACTGGCGGGCAAACGCTTGGGCGCGGATGTGATGAATATGAGTGTGTCGTCCTCGGCCTTGAACAAGGGCGAAACGCTGCTCGATACGGCGGTTACGCTAAACGCCATGAACCCCGACCTGCTGGTCATTCGCCATGGTGATAGCGGCGCGGTGGCGCTGCTGGCACAAAAAGTCTCGTGCGCGGTTTTGAACGCGGGTGACGGGGCGCATGAACACCCTACCCAAGCCCTGCTGGACGCCCTCACCATAAGGCGGCGCCTCGGCAAATTGAGCGGTCTCAAAATTGCGATTTGTGGCGACATTACCCATTCGCGCGTAGCGCGCTCGAACCTGCTTTTGTTCAACGCTATGGGCGCGCAGGTTAATCTGGTCGGCCCGCGCACGCTGATACCCGCCGACGCCGAAAGGCTGGGCGCGAACATTTATCACACCATGCGCGAAGGGCTTGAGGGCTGCGACATTGTTATGATGCTCCGCATCCAGAACGAGCGCATGCAGGGCGCGCTGGTGCCGTCGGTGCGCGAATATTATCACCTGTACGGGCTGAACCGCGAAAAACTGGCTTTTGCCAAGCCGCATGCGCTGGTGATGCATCCGGGCCCGATGAATCGCGGGGCCGAAATTGACAGCGACCTTGCCGATGATACCGAGGTCAGCCTGATCCGCGATCAGGTCGAAATGGGCGTGGCGGTGCGTATGGCAACACTGGAAGCGCTGGCGGCCAATCTGCCAAATATGATGCAGAGCGGAGGCACAAGCTAATGGCTGAGCCCGAACGCGCCTTTGTCAATGCGCGCCTGATTGATCCGGCGCAGTCGTTGGATACGCCGGGCAATTTGCTGGTGCGTGACGGCATAATCATTGCGCTCGGCCCCGATATCGAGATCCCCGACAGCGCTGAAACACTGGATTGCAGCGGCCTCGCAATATTGCCCGGCCTGATTGACATGCAGGTATTTACCGGCGAGCCGGGCGAAGAACACCGCGAAACGCTTGCCACCGCCTCCCTCGCGGCGGCCGCGGGCGGCGTGACGCATATGGTCGTGATGCCCAACACCACCCCGGCGATTGACGATGCGGCGCTGGTGGATTTCATCAGCCGACGCGCGCGCGGCACCGCCATGGTGCGCGTACACCCTATGGCGGCGATTACCAAAAATTGCGAAGGGCGCATCATGACCGAGTTCGGCCTGCTGCGCGAGGCGGGCGCCGTGGCGTTTACCGATGGGGATCGTGCGGTGATGAATGCGCTGACCATGCGCCGCGCGCTTTCCTATGCATCGAATTTTGACGCGCTGATTGTTCAGCACGCATTGGATCAGGACTTGCAGAGCGCCGGGGTGATGCACGAGGGCGAATTGGCAACCCGCCTCGGCCTCACCGGAATTCCGGTGGCGGCGGAAACCGCGATTATCGACCGCGATATCCGGCTCGTGGAACTCACGGGCGCGCGCTATCATATCTCGCAAATCTCCTCAGGCGAAAGCGTTGAAGCCGTGCGGCAGGCCAAGGCGCGCGGTCTGGCGGTAAGCTGCGGCGTGTCTGCGGCACATTTGATGCTTAATGAAAATGATGTCGAAAATTACCGCAGCTTTGCCAAGCTCAACCCTCCGCTGCGGAGTGAGGATGACCGCTTGGCGCTGGTGGACGGGTTGGCCGACGGCACGATTGATATTGTGGTTTCCGGCCACAACCCGCAAGACGCCGAAGCCAAGCGGCAGCCCTTTGCCCAAGCAGCTTATGGCACGGTGGGCGTGGAAACCCTGTTGTCCGTATTGTTGAGCCTGCACCATGCCAATGGGCTTGATTTGGCAACGCTCATTCGCGCCGTGACCACACGTCCGGCGCAGCTTCTCGATATTGACGGCGGCACCTTGCACACAGGCGCGTGCGCGGACTTTGCGCTGGTTGACATGGAAGCGCCGTGGATTGTCGATGCCGACGCGCTCAAGTCAAAATCCAAAAACGCCGCCATTGAAGGGCGCAAGCTGCAAGGAAGGGTTGAAGCGTGTTTTGTAAACGGGCAAAGTGTTTTTGACAGCAAAACGGAAACAACAAAATGACAGATGCGATCACAATAATTGGTGTTTTGGGACTTGCCTATCTTCTGGGCTCCATTCCCTTTGGTCTTTTGCTCAGCCGCATGGGTGGTTTGGGCGATATCCGCGAAACCGGCTCTGGCAATATTGGCGCGACGAATGTTTTGCGAAGCGGCAATAAGTTTATCGCCGCGCTAACCCTTTTAACGGATATCGCCAAGGCGATCGTCGCGATTTTGGTGGCGACAGAATTTGTGGGCTTCCCGACCGCATATTGGGCCGGCCTCGCTGCGCTTTTGGGGCATATTTTTCCGGTCTGGCTCGGGTTCAAGGGCGGCAAAGGCGTTGCCGTTTTCATCGGCACAAGTTTGGTGATTTCACCGCTGCCCGGCCTGACCCTTTTATCGGTTTGGTTGCTTGTGGCCGTGATCAGCCGGCGATCATCGCTGGCAGCGCTCATCGCCACCATCAGCGTGCCGATTTATATGGTCGTCCTCGGTGAGATTTATGGGGCCATAGTGGTCGGTGTGCAGGTTGGCGTGATTTACTGGGCGCATCGTGAAAATATTTCCCGCCTGATTAAAGGAGAAGAACCCCGCATCGGGCAGTCTGCGTAGACATTTCTAACTCTAAAAAAGAGAAAAACAATGTTACGAAATTTCTGCGCCGGAACGACCGCGCGATGACAGAGCACCTGTCCGAAGCTGATATTCTTGCCTATATCCGATTGTCTCGAACCGAAAAACTTGGCCCCGTAACATTTCGGCGGCTGATGAACCTATACGCCGAACCCCATGAGGCGCTCAGTGCGCTGTCCGAACTGGCGGCGCGCGGCGGGCGCGCAAAATCATTCAAGGCGCTTTCGCTGCAAGCAGCGCGTCGCGAATATGACGCCACACTCAAGCGCGGCGGCACGTTCTTGGTTCTGGGCACCGCAAGCTATCCCAAGCTGCTCGCACAAACCCCTGACGCCCCGCCAATCATGTCGTGTTACGGCCACCCGCATTTGCTGGTGAAGCCCATGCTGGCAATCGTCGGCGCGCGCAATGCGTCGGCGGCGGGCCAGCGCATGGCCGGCAAATTGGCGAAGGACATTGGCGCGCGCGACCTCATCGTGGTTTCTGGACTGGCGCGCGGCATTGACCGCGCAGCCCATCAAGGCGCGCTGGCAACGGGCACGATTGCCGTGATTGCCAATGGTATTGATCATTTTTACCCGCGCGAAAATGCCGAATTGCAGCAGCAGATCCACGACCAAGGCTTGATATTATGCGAAAACCCGCCGGGCACGGCGCCGCAAGCCCGCCAGTTTCCCCGCCGCAACCGCATTATTTCCGGCCTGTCGCTCGGCGTCATTGTTGTCGAGGCGGCGCGGCGATCAGGCTCGCTTATCACGGCGCGTTTGGCTGGCGAACAGGGGCGCGAGGTGATGGCCGTACCCGGGTCACCGCTCGACCCGCGCTGCCATGGCAGCAACCATCTCATCAGGACTGGTGCCGCGCTGATTGAAACAGTGGACGACGTTTTGGAGGCTGTGCGCCCGCTGATTGAAAATATGGAATTGAAAACACCCGAACAAAAAACGCCGTCGCGCCGGAAAACCCCACCCCCAACCGTCAGCGATGCCATGCGCCGCAAAATTACCGACCTTCTGGGGCCTGCGCCCACGCGCATTGACGATCTGGTCGCCCAAGCCGACGTGCCGCTTCAAAGCGTGCATTTGGTTTTGCTGGAACTCGAATTGCGGGTCGCCTGACCTATGATAATGGCGGTCTGGTGTGCCTGGATATCAATGACTAGAACGCGGTGTAACGCCGCCGTTAAAAAAAGCCCATTTGACACAGGCAATAGAATTGCCCATATCATTCGCACATTAAAAGGCTGATTACGGGAAAGCGCATGGAAGTCGTCATTGTCGAGTCGCCCGCCAAGGCGAAAACGATCAATAAATATCTGGGAGACAATTTTACCGTTCTTGCCTCCTATGGCCACGTGCGCGATTTGCCCGAGAAAAACGGCTCCGTCGATCCGGATAATGACTTTGCCATGTCTTGGGAAGAACAGGGAGCTGCCAACAAGCGGCTCAACGAGATTGCCAAGGCGGTAAAATCAGCCGACCGCTTGGTTCTGGCAACCGACCCGGATCGCGAAGGCGAAGCCATCAGCTGGCACGTGCTTGAAGTGTTACGTAAGAAAAAGGTGCTCGACGGCGTCGATGTGTGCCGCGTTGTGTTCAACGCCATCACGCGCAATGCCGTTCTGGAGGCCATGCAAAACCCGCGCGAGATTGATGCGCGTCTGGTTGATGCCTATCTCGCTCGCCGCGCGCTGGATTATCTGGTTGGGTTCAACCTCTCGCCCGTTTTGTGGCGCAAGCTGCCCGGCTCGCGCTCGGCCGGGCGGGTGCAATCGGTTGCGCTGCGGTTGATTTGCGAGCGCGAAATCGAAATAGAGAAATTCGTTGCGCGCGAATATTGGACGCTCGACACAGATTTTCTGACACCGGAAAACAAGAAACTGCCGACGCGCCTGTCAGTACTCGACGGCGAGAAACTCGACAAGTTTTCATTGGCAAACGAAGCTGACGCCAAACGCGCCGAAGCAGCCATAAGCGCTGCGACCTTCAGCGTTGAAAATGTCGAAAGCAAACCCGGCCAGCGCAACCCCTCGCCGCCCTTTACAACCTCAACGCTGCAGCAGGAAGCCTCACGCAAGCTGGGCTATTCGGCAAGCCGCACCATGCAAATCGCCCAGCGCCTCTATGAAGGCGTGGAGATTGACGGCGACGTGACCGGCCTCATCACCTATATGCGAACCGACGGCATCGATATTGCGCCCGAAGCGGTAACTGAGATTCGTGACACGATTTCTTCTGATTTCGGCGGTGACTACCTGCCCGATGCGCCGCGTCGCTACACCAAAAAGGCGGCCAACGCGCAAGAAGCCCACGAAGCCATTCGCCCGACCAGCGTGCAGCGCCTACCGGCAGATGTCGCGCGCCTTGTCGGTGCCGATGAGTTGAAGCTTTACGACCTTATCTGGAAGCGCACCATGGCCTCGCAAATGGAAAGCGCGCGCGTGCAGCGCACGACCATCACCATTACGAGTGCCGACAGGCAAACGGGTCTGCGCGGGTCGGGCACCGTGATTACGTTTCCGGGCTTTTTGAAACTTTACGAAGAAGGCAAGGACGACACGCCGGATGAAAAAGACGGCCCCACCCTGCCCGCGGTGAATACCGGTGACGCGTTGAGCGTTGAGAAAATTGCCCCCGAACAGCATTTTACCGAGCCGCCGCCGCGCTATAGCGAGGCCACGCTTGTCAAACGCATGGAAGAGCTGGGTATTGGTCGACCCTCCACCTATGCCAGCGTTTTGTCGGTATTGCGCGAGCGCGATTATGTGGTGATGGATCGCAACCGCTTCATTCCGCAAGACAAAGGGCGTCTGGTTGTAGCGTTTTTGGAAAATTTCTTCGAGCGCTATGTCGAATATGACTTCACGGCCGGCCTGGAAGCCAACCTCGATCAGGTGTCCAATGGCAGCCTGAGTTATAAAGAGGTACTGGCGCAGTTCTGGCGCGATTTCCATCAAACGGTCGAACAGACAATGGAAATTCGCAACACGCAAATATTGGACACAATGAACGAGGTTCTGGGCGCCCATATTTTCCGCGACACAGGCCAAGGCGACCCGCGCCAATGCCCGAAATGCGAAGAAGGGCAATTAAGCCTCAAAACCGGTCGATATGGCGCGTTTGTCGGCTGCACGCGCTATCCGGAATGTCGCTTCACGCGCCCCTTTGCCGGCGAACAGGCCGAGCAGGGCGACATTGAACGCATATTGGGTCAAGACCCCGAAACGGCTCTCGATGTGCATGTCAAAGACGGACGCTTCGGCCCCTATATTCAGTTGGGCGAGGCCGCAGAAAAAGGCGAAAAACCAAAGCGGGCGGGAATTCCGAAGGGCAAAACGCCAGCAGAAATGACCCTCGACTATGCGCTGAAACTGCTGTCCCTGCCGCGTAAAATCGGCACGCATCCCGAAACAGGCGACGAAATTACCGCCGATATCGGGCGTTACGGCCCTTATGTCAAAGCTGGCAAATTGTCAGCCTCGCTAGAAACACCCGACGAAGTGTTTGATATCGGGCTGAACCGCGCGGTGACGGTGATCGCCGAACGCAAGGCCAAAGGCCCGCGGCGCGCCCAAGGCGGCGCCGTGCTGAAAGAACTGGGTGAACACCCCGATGACGGCAAGCCGATACGCGTCATGGATGGCCGCTTCGGGCCTTATGTGAAATACGACAAGGTCAACGCCACAATTCCCAAGGATGAAGTCCCCGACTCGCTTACACTGGAACGGGGCCTGGAGCTTATCGCCGAACGCATTGCGAAAGGTCCGGCCAAAAAACGCCGGAAAGCCGGCTGAGCAATAGCCGACGGAGACAATGTGGCAGAGCTGCCCTCGCGTGACGACATTTTGAAATTTGTTGCCGAACACTCCGGCAAGGTGGGCAAGCGCGAAATTTCCCGCGCTTTCCGGCTGAACGGCAGTGACCGCATCGCGCTGAAACGATTATTGCGCGAAATGGCCGCCGAAGGGCTATTGGAGGGCGCACGCAAATCCGGCATGCGGGTGCAGGGCGACCTCCCAAATGTCTGCGTCATTCGCGTCACGGGGCGCGATCAGGAAAATCATCTTATGGCGCGCGCCTTGCGCGACGGCAATGTGATGGACGCACCCGACGCACCGCTCATTACCATTATTGAACCGGGCGGGCGTGGACGGGTGAACCGATCGGCCCAGCTTGTGTCGCCGGGCGATACCGCGCTGGGACGCCTGACAAAGCTCGATAAAAACCGATACGAGGCGCGCATCATTCGCAAATTGGGCGGCGCGCAGGGGCAAGTTATCGGCGTGATACGTCACCGTCCCGACGGCGCATGGGTCGTTCCGGTCAACCGTCAAGAGCGGCGCGACTATCGCGCCCGCGAAGGCGCCGACGGGCTTGCAGAAGACACGCTGGTCAAAGCGGAAAAAACCTCTGCCACGCGCAACGGCACCGGCGCCGTGAAAATTACCGAGACCTTTGGCTCGGCTGCCAGCCCGCACGCGTTTTCGTTGATCGCGATTGCCGAACAAAACCTGCCGATTGATTTCCCCGACGAAGCCATGGCGCAAGCCGACACTGCCCATCCGGAGGCTATCGACCGATCGGCGCGCACTGATTTGCGCGACATTCCTTTTGTGACGATCGATCCGGCCGATGCGCGCGACCATGATGATGCGGTTTACGCCGAACCCGACACCGACCCCGACAATCAGGGCGGCTACATTGTCTGGGTCGCCATTGCCGATGTCGCCGCTTATGTGACGCCCGACACGCCGATGGACAAAGAAGCGCGAAAGCGCGGCAATTCGGCTTACATGCCCGACCGCGTTGTACCGATGCTGCCCGAGCGTTTGTCGAATGATTTGTGTTCGTTACGCGAAGGCGAAGACCGCCCCTGCATGGCGGTGTGTATGCGCTTTGACGCGCAGGGCAAAAAGCGCGGTCACAAATTTGTGCGCGCCATGATGCGCTCGACCGCCAAGCTGAGTTATCAACAAGCCCAAGGCATATTCGACACCAACCCGGCCGGTGTCTCGGGCGAGGCTCCGGAACGAAACGGTCTGGAAAATATACTGGGGTCTTTGTGGCAGGCTTATCAGCTCATGGCGCAAGCGCGCGAGGCCCGCGCACCGCTCATTATCGACAAGCCCGAGCGGCGCATTGAAATGAACGATAAAGGGGCGATTACGCGCATTTATATTCCGCCCCGGCTTGAAGCGCACCGCCTGATTGAAGAAATGATGATTGCGGCAAATGTGTGCGCGGCGGAAACGCTTGAGCAGCGTCAGGTGCCGCTACTCTTCCGCGTGCACGATGCACCGCCGCCCGAGCGGTTGCACGCGCTGGCCGATTTTATTCAACCGCTGGGTGTGCGTCTGGATCTGGGCCAGCCCGTCGTGCCGCTGTTGTTTAACCGCATTATGGTCAAAGCGCGCGAGGGCGCGCATTATCCAACGATTTGCGAAGCCGTATTACGCACGCAGTCGCAAGCCGTCTACACCCCCGAAAATATCGGGCATTTCGGGCTGAACTTGGGTAGATACGCACATTTCACATCCCCCATAAGACGCTATGCCGACCTGATTGTGCATCGCGCGCTTATCCGCGCGCTGAAACTGGGCAATGACGGGCTGACCGATGGCGAAGTTGAAAAACTGCCCGCCATTGCCGAAGCTGTTTCCGCCACCGAACGCCGCGCCATGATTGCCGAGCGCACGGCAGCGGATCGCTATCTTTCGGCCTTTATGTCTGACCAGATCGGAGATTGTTTTAAGGGGCAAATATCGGGTGTTTCGCGCGCGGGGCTTTTCGTCAAGCTGGATGATACCGGCGCTGACGGGCTGGTGCCGATATCGCGGCTGGGGGCCGAGCGCTTTTTCGTTGACGATGACAAGCTGAGTTTGGTGGGCGGCACGAGCGGAACGGTGTTCCGCATCGGGCAACCGGTCGAGATACGCCTGATGGAAGCCACGCCGTTGCAAGGTGGGCTGTTGTTTTCTCTGGAGGACTATGCCAGTTTCCCAAACATGAAAGGACGCAAGGTTCGCCGTGGCCCCGCCACATCGAGGCGCGCGCCGTCACGCAAAAGTCGGCAGATAACCCGCAAAACGAGCCGAAAATAGGGCAGGAGAACATAATAATGACCCAGCCAGCCACCGCCCTTGCCGCCACGCGCAGCAAACGCCAAGCCATGTGGCGCGGACTTCTCGGCCGATGCCCGGCCTGCAATGAGGGGCGCGTATTTGCACGCTATTTGAAAGTAGCCGATCAATGCGAGACCTGCGGCTTGGAACTCAGCGGCCATCAGGCCGACGACGCACCGCCCTATTTCACAATTTTCATTGTCGGGCACATCATCATTCCGGTCGCGCTGATTGTTGAACGCGCCTACCAACCACCCTTATTTGTGCATGCGGGAATTTTTTGCGTATTGTCGGTGATTATCACGCTAATATCACTGCCCATGGTCAAAGGGGCCGTGGTCGGGTTGCAATGGGCCTTGCGTATGCACGGGTATTCCGAAACGGATCCGGTACATGTTGAGACACGGGAGCGGTAATCGTGCGTGAGAAAGTAAAACCCAAATCCCATACACCGGGCCAGCCGGGGGAATATGCCGAAGCGGGCGCAAAG
>MDTB01208302.1_pt1 | contig 18324 bp, 13 predicted proteins | sample 811161 | NCBI WGS metagenome assembly MDTB01 (sample SAMN05326650, study PRJNA326480) | marine metagenome | isolation source: seawater | place: Mediterranean Sea | collected 2009
CATGAAGTCTGAAGAAAGGAACTTAAGAACATCATCAGTAGGAATAGTATACATGTACTTCCAGATGTACTTAGCACCAGTTGTTTCTGTATAAAGACCTGTTGAAGAAGAATAGTTACCACCTGCAGTTGATGGTTCTTCAGTAGCGTTCTGTCCAGTAGTGTTACTTGGATCTTCTCCATTATAAAGGCATTTGAATACCTCATAAGTTGAGTTCATTACGTAGAACTTAGCGTCAGCAATAGTAGTTTGACCTGTTGCAGTAGTTTTACCAATTTGACCACCGCCACCAGGTGTAGCAGAATAGTCAGGTTTAAACATGTCAAACTTAGGATTAGTAACAGTGTCCCAGTTGTAACGACGAATAACTGTTCTTGCAAAAGCGTCAGTTACACGTTTGGCAGCAATTAGTTCGTCATAAAGATTTCTTTTTTCTCTTTGATTATCAAGAGGTAGAGGAGGAACATCCTCAGTAGCGTAACGATAAACGCCAGAGACTGCTTGAGCACCAGTGTCGGATCCACCTGCACCACCAGTTCTGCCTTTAAGAGCACTACCAAGAGATGGTGCGGAATTAATACCTGCGCTGCCAAAAACGTCAGTCAAAAGAAGGGCACTATCATAAACTGCAGCAACTGTGGCACGGAAAGTAGTGGAACCATATGTTCCAATATAAACTTCATTTCCTACAGCAAAAGCCGTTCCATTCTTAGTATGAATTTCTAAGTATGCCTTCCAAGGTTGTGGACGACCCACAAAGAAGTACATTCTAGAACGTTCTGCACTGGTGTCATTGGGACCTTCAGTGAGAGATTCTAAAAATTGTTTAGCGTTAAAAATTCTAAACTTATCAGAGATAATAGCAGCCATTGTTTTCCTTTACCGACGTTTTGTAGTTTGTGCCTGAGTTTATTTATATACGTTTATTTAGGTAATTGTAAACGGAATCATCTGAGTACCATTAGTGACTATGCTTGAGCCTCTAAACAAAGTACATCCAGTGAATGATGTTGATGTTTTTCCAGTATACTGAATGACACCGCCGTGATTAGTAAATAAGTATCCCTCATCAGGGAAATAAGTTGTATCTTGTACATTAATTGCTGCCGTTAGTGATGAGGAAGAACTAATGGTAACAGGATTTTGGATTGATGGTGGTACTAGGTTAAGTGTAGGACCAGCTAGAGTGTAACTTGATTCTGCTCTATCACTAAAGTCTTGGATAGTAAGTGCGGAATAATAAGTAGACACTTCTAAAATTGTCATACCAGAAACGTTTGCTGCACCATCATCAAATATACCATCAAAGTGCTTGATTCTATGACCAGCATTTGTAGTAGTATAGTTACCAATATATTCTGCAGCAACTCCAAAGATTGCGTTTGTAACCTCAATCTCTGTTGTATCTCGTTTAATTACAAGATATCTATCAGAAACATCAATTAGATCAACTTCACCATTATGTCCTCCTGTAGTATTACCTGCTCTGATAGCTGTAGGATCAACTAAAAATGCAGTTTCAACATATCCATCAATAACACCACCAGGTGGAGGAGTGATTACAACCTCTAGTGCTTCTCTTGTAACAGAGAAGTCAGCAGGAGAACTAATTTGTATTTGTCTTTGTCTAGAAATTCCTTGACCAGGTGTTACTGATGCACTAACCATAGTAACATCGCTTTCAGACTCAACAGAAACAACAGCAGCAGATATTACAGTTACTTCTTCAATCTGTCTTAGATATGTTCCAGCAGACCAGAACTGAGCAGTTGTACCTTGTCTTCCTCTTAATAAGTTAACGAATCTATCAGAAAGTTTTCTATGATACTTGACTATCTCATCACCAATCATCAACAATCCAATAGGAGCAAACTTAGTAGTATCTGGAATATAAGCAATGCTATCATTGATGTCTAAATCAAGATCCAAGTATGCAGCATTCTCAAAGTAGTTAACGTTAGATAGAGCATCATTAGGAATGAGATTCTCAATAGTTGATGTAATAACCTTGCTTACATTACTAATAGAATTGGTAGAGACAATATCTTGAATTTCTGCAGATACCACAGTAGCATTATGGAATGTATCAATAACTGACACATCCTCATCTAGAGTCTCTGCATTCTTTTGTAATTCATTTAAACTAGCAAATAATGGTTGTGCTGGTTCTGGTTCTGGAGTAATAATTTGTGAGATTACACGTTCAGTATTAGTAGGACTATCAATTACAATAGTACCAATAGTTCCAATACCTGCAATTCCAGCATCACTGATCTCTGTAATTAGAGTTGATCCTGTCATACCAAAACCAGATATCTGGTTGACAATGTTTAAATTGATTAGAGAAATACCAATCTCTCTTTCGGAAAGAATATCAAATCTTCTTGCAATAATAACTTTTGGTGCTTTAGTATATCCAGAACCACCATCAATTAAATCTACACTAATAACTTGACCTTTACTAACAATAACTTCTGCTCTAGCACCACCACCAGTTCCATCTTGAGGAATGAATTCAATAACAGGTGGTGTGAAATACTGATATGCAGTTGGTTGTGTAAGAGGATCATAACTACGTTGATTCCATGTTAGTTTTGTTACAGAACCACTTTCAATAGTTGCAATTACAGAAAGACCCTCACCTCTAGTAATACCATTATAAGATTCTACAGAAACAGCAGCAAAAATATCATCTGATAACTGCTCACCATCTCTATTATCTTTACTGGTGGTTTCACTAGGAAGACGTTTAATTTTTCTAAAACCATCCTCTCCTTCTACACGAATCTGATCACCATTTGATAGACTTAAGAAAGGACTCTTATATGTCTTACCAAGAATAGTTCCAGACCATAGTCCATTCTCATCTCTTAAAAGTTTTCTACCAAACTCATCCTTACGAAGAGTCAATGTAGTACCTGTATATTCAGAAGCTGCTAAGGTAGTGTTTCTATCATAATATCCTTCTACAGCAAATACTATATCTGTGTTGTCTATGATAACAGAGTTTTGTGCCTTCAGAATATCAAATTCTACTGTTGTTGCAGTACGAAGTAGATTACCTACTTTACCAATCACATTATAGGTTCCATCAGATCTCACTTGCCAACAGTGAATACCACTACCAATTTTATCTCCCATCCAAGCATAAGTCTCATATGAGTCCCAGTAAGACGAAGTTGAATCAATTACAAATCTTCCTGTAGAGAAGAATGCATCAGGTGCAAAGTCAAAAATGTTTAGAACTTGCCCAACATCTCTACCAAAAAGATAACGTATATCAACATTCATCTCTTTTAAGATTGGTTTCTTAAAGAAGATGTTAGGACCTGATACATCGTAGTTAACTGTTTCTTTTTGAAGGATTCCGTCAATGAAAACATATAATGTAGTATTTGATTCAATACTTTGTACTGTATAATCCTCAACATCTAGAATTAAGAAAGGACCAGTTCTAGAATCGTCTACTAAGTTAGCATCAATAGTCAATCTCTTATAATTACCAACTCCAATACCAACAACCTTTTCTACAGCAGTTGGTTCATTAATAGTCTTAGCTCCAAGATCTTGATCCCATATAGGAGCAACATCAAACTTGATAACATTAGGAATTACAGTTCTGTCTATAAAGTAAGAATCTTGTAATGGATAACCTTCGGTAAACTTAGGTCTCTGTAATACAGCATTAAGTGTTAGGAATAGATTTTCATCTTTTTCTGTATTCACTTCTGTATTATCATCCCAATATAATTCAAATTCTTTAGTCTCACCATCAACAAAATCTGGAAGTGTCTTAGTTATTGATTCCTCTTTTATAGAATCCTCTAGATTATCATATAATGCATCTAATGCAGAAATAACAGTAGAACATTCTTGTGCTGGTAGTAGAGGATCAGGTAAAATATTATAGTTTGAATATGTTAAAGTAGAAGTCCAATTACCTTGCTTATTAGGATTAATGGATGTTTTTTCTACAAGTCCTTTTCCCTCTGTTAAAATAGTATCAACAATACTATGATAGGTGTTAAGAGCACTTTCAACTTCTGCACATACAGGAGTTACAGAATCTATTAAAACATCTGGGTCTGTATATGGCAACTGATTTCTCATTGCCTGAATCGCTAGATTCTTAGCATATTCAAATGTAGCTATACTCTCTGCTAACTGATCGTTAATATGGTATAAACTTTCTCCATATGGATAATCATTCTTTCTATAGTATAACTGTGCAGCAGTTACAATTTTTTCATTACCACCTAATTGTAAATGATAGATGTATGCATCAAGGATTAATCCAATATCTCTATAGCATTTTGTTTGTATATCATAAGTACCACCAGTTGCAAAACCTGTAATAGTAAGAGAAGTTACAGTGTAACCATAGCTACCTTCACTAGTAATATTAACAGCAGTAATTCTACCTTCATCATCAATCTCTGCTGATGCAGTTGGTAAGAATTGTCCAGATCCTGAGGATGTTAGTGTGACAGTTGGAGAACTGGCATAACCATAACCAGGATTAGTGACGTTAAATGTAGTTCTCTTAATAGTGCTACATTGTGCATCTAGATCAGCACCACTACCACCAATACCACGAATATAACCAGTTGTTGTACCACTAGCAAAACCTGATCCACCTTCAGTGATCCAAACGTTACTAATTTTCTTACCTAAAACAATTTCAGCTGTAGCATTACCATCAATAGTTATTTCTTTGTTAGAATATCTGTCTTGAGTATTGTCTCCAATTGTGTAACCTGTGATGGTGATACCTGTAACAGATCCAGAAGAAATAGTAGCTACTGCTGTTAGACCTGACATGTCACCACCCAATGTGACAGTTGGAGCACTGGAATAACCACTACCACCATCAGTAATATTGATTACTTTGATATAACCATTCAACTCTAGGTCAGCATTTAACTCTACTGCAATACCAACTGCATTGGTTGGACTTACTACAGTATCAGATGCTGGGAAAACATATAGTGTTGGTGCAGTTTCATAACCGTCACCAGCATTATTAATTTGTACAGCACCAATATCTAAAGTCCTTAGTGTATCTACACTAGCAATTGCCTGTACTCTTGTACTACTAGGATCTTCCCAATTTAAAGTAGGATAAGTTGTTTTTGCCCATGCTATAGACTGATCAATAATATATGACTTATTACCTTCAACTAATTGTCCTGCCTTGAAGAACATACCATTGTTAAGACCACTCCAAGAGAATGTTGCCTGATCGTTTCCAGAGAAAGCAATAGGAGCAGTAACAGTTACACCATCAACAATGGAGTATGTATTGCCTGGTTCTACTGCACCAGTGGTAGTTGCTATAGTTGTATTTGTAGTAACTTCTCCACTCAAACTAGTTGTTCCAACAGGAGCACCTCCACCAGTTCCAGAGTTAGCTAGTGCTGCATTGTTAAGAGTAACCTGTGTAGAACTGTCAATAGATACAATCTTAGTTCCAACTGGATATGATCTACCAGAACTAATAAACTGACCAATTGCTAAATTGTCTGTATTTGTTACAGTAACTGTTTTTGATCCTTGTAAATAAGATACAGATACATCAGTGTAATCCCAGTTACGAACTGCTAGTTTAGCTAGTCTTGTTGCATATGCAAATATTGCATTGGATTGTGTTTTATTATTTTGTATATAAAGGTAATCACTTTGATCTGCATATGTGTCACCGTATAAGACAGTTTTTATATTTCCACCAAATCTAATATCATGCTGATATGCATCTAAAATTTCTCTAATATTTTGTTGGTAGTCATCCTTCTTAGTACTCCAATCAAGTGATGGATATGTCGCTTCTCCATAACCAACAGTTTCATTAATAATAAACTCAACGTTTCTTTCAATCTGATTAGCAGCATCAATCCATGTTCCACCACGTTGGAATATATTTCTTAATTTTTTAAAGTAACGATTATTATACCCAGATGCTCCTTCTCCCTTAAATGCAATATACTTTGCATATAAAGTAACACCATTATAAGGAGCACCATTTTTTACACCTGGTCCTAATGGTGCTGAAGCAAATGTAATTTGATCACCAGAAACTGTATAAGCAACCTCAGGTTCTTGTAATACGCCATCTAGTGTTATAATTAAATTCTTTGCACTGTATGGAGTGAAAGCTACATCGCTCTCGTCTCTCAATTGGAATGTTGATGTCCCAACACTCTTACTCTTTTCATCTAATACACCATCAAAAGGAGCATCTAATTTAATTTCAAAAGAACGAATCTCATTGAATAAGAATTCACTAGTTGCAGCAGATCCAACCGCTTTTCTAATTCTTTGATTCTCTACCTTTTGTATAGTCTGAGTTACTATTCTTGTAGTATTCTCTACTGTAATTTTATTCTTATTAGGATCCCAAAGTTGTATTACACTAAAATGTGATGCCTGTGGTAATTCTGCTGGCATCTCTGTGCTGGCAGTTGCCTCTACATCAACTTGACCAAACAGTTTAAATCCAGCTGGATGTGTTGTAGATTTTATTAGGTCACGCCATTCTTCAATAGGAGTTTTAGACTTAATAACATAAGAATAATCCTGATAGAAATCACTATCAATCATTCTTTGGTTAGATACACCTAAACGACCTTTATCTGATTTGTAATATCCTAGATTATCATAGAAAGATGTAATCTCTTCTTTAAGAGTGGAGACAAATACTCCTTTGACTATAGCACTTATTTTTTCGTTTAGAATACTTGTAATAGGAACATCTTCTCTAATAACACCAGTTACATCTTCTATTTTTAATAGATTAGATCCATCTCTCCATTCAGAAACTCTTGCTCTAGAAACTTCTACATTATTAACTTTTTGAGTTACAATCTCACCTTTTCTATAATGTGGTAAATCTAAAGAAGTGATATTTTGTGGTGATGCAGTTATGATTGCACGATTTGGATATTCATAAGGATTACCTGTCATACCACCAGGACTAGTTGTTGTACCATTACCATATATCTCATAATTACCACCTTCATAGAATTCATCATTAGGTTTATATACAAATTCTCCAAAAGTAATTTGGGAGATAACCATAGTATCTCCATCCCAACTAGCAACTATACCTTTTGCATCTATAACTTCTGCACCAGTATTGTCATCAGTATGTTTTTGAGTAACCTCTTCACCTACAGTAAAAGGACCGATGTAAGTTGGAGTATTCCAATATGCTTGCCCAGTTAACTGTGATGGTGCTTTCAGTTTTAATTTTAAACCTAAAATTAGGTTAGCTGATTTTACAGAAAGAATGTACTTAGAACTAAAAGTAGATGCTACAGTTTTATCTAAATGATAAGCACCACCATTGTCAGTAATACTAACACTTTGTGGAATACCGATAGTATCACTTTCAACATATGCTTCTAGATCAGACTCAATAATTTTAATTGTAGGAGTGTAAGTATATCCTCTGCCAGGATTATCTACAACTATAGAAAAAATTTCTCCATTTCTAACAATAATTTTAAATGTAGCATCTTGTCCATCACCATCTACAATCAATACTTTTGGTTCTGAATAATTAGAACCTTTATTTGTAATGGTAACACCAGTAATTACACCTGCTGTAGAATCATATTGTACAGTAGCAGATCCCCTAAAAGATTCTGATTGATCAGCACCAACAATAATTGTAACTTTCTTATAATTTAATCCAAGATTGATGATATTTACTTTATCAATTTTACCGACAGCGAACTGACCAGTAGTAGTATAAGAAATGGATCCAGAACCATCCCAAAGAGGCTGACTACTAACATCATAAACAAAACGGTTTGATGTAACATAATTGATTGTATTAACTCCTTGTAGTGGATCTGTTATAATGCTGAAGAAAGCATTATCACTACTAACAGTATTCTTTTTATCAAAATAGAAGAAGTTTGCAAAATCTGTTCCTACTCTATCAGTATAGGTATTACTTGGTAATCTAGTTCCATATCCAAACTTAACATCAGTAGATGCTCCTGCAGTACCAGGTAAATTCGTAGATACTATTTTCTCAACAGTAACTAAATTAAAATTATTACTTGGACTAATATCAAAGTAAGTCCCAGTGAGACTAGAATGAGACGTATCAAAAGTATACTTATAAAACTCTTGTAAATCTATGTTAGGATTAGGTACAAATGTACTATTATCTTCTGAGAATTCAAACTTATAATCAACTTCTCCTGCAGACTTAACAGAGACCAATCTTTGAGGATTACTACTATCAAAGAAACTAGAACTTAATACAACTTTACTTGCATTAGATGTTAATGTGCTGTAATCATATACAATAACAATTTTTTGTGTAACTGGATCATATGACTGTATGTAACCAGTGGTTGCTGTAGAGAAAATAGCATAGTTAGATGTAAAGTTATATCTCGCATTATAAAGAGATACAGATTGACCATTAAAATGATCTACATCATCAGTTCCTTCTTGCCCTCTAGTAACAGTAAAGATATTACCATTGATAGCTTCAATTTTAATAATCTCCTCACCAATCTGAACTAAATCATTAACAGCATAACCATCTGCCTTAGCAACAGTAACAGATGTACTACCAGCAGCAATACCAACATGTCCAACATATATTGTAAATCTTGCTGTTGATGTAGATGCACCAGACCTTACAAGATCCTCATCTGCAACTCCAAGATAATCTCCCCTCTCATATCCAACACCAGCATTCTGTAATTGAATTCCAGAAACTATACCTGCAGCAGATACAGTAAAGATAGCAGTCGCTCCAGATCCAGATCCACCAGTAAGAGCAACGTTAGTGTAAGTACCAGCTGTATAGTCAGCACCACCATTAAGGATTTCATATCTTCCTATTCCACTGAAATCAATACTAGTATTATTTACAGGAGGAATGAGTATAGCTTCCTGATATAATCTCTTTCTTAAATAATATGTTTTATTTTTAGTTGCATCATCTGGGTTAATACTAATATCTACTTTATCACCAATACCAAGTCCATGACTATCAACAGTCTCAACTAGAGCAACACTTTGATTAACTTCAAATGGTTGTAGATTATCACTAAGTGATGTGAGTCTTACGAGTCTAGTTCCAGATGTATTAAACAAATCACTAGATTGTATAAAGTAGGCATCATCAACAATCCATGTACCGCTGAGAACCTTGATCTCCACTACGTTTTGAGAGGTTGTTCCTGCTAACACTTCTCCAGTTGCAATAGGAGTATTGATACCATCAGTCAAACTTAATGTCGCACCTTTAGTATAAGAACTTCTCTGATCCAACAAAATGTTGAAAGTTTTAATAGTTGCTGAGAATGTTCCAGTATCATTAAATGTTCCATTAACATTTCTAAGAACAATAGTGTTATCATTCCTAACTGTACCAACAATAGAACCAGATGCACCAGAAGAAGGTTGATTTAGTGTATCGTCAGCAAATAGATATGCATTTTGTATGGTTGTTAGTTTTACAACCTTATTCTCTTTACATTCAATATAATTTACATCTCTACCTTCAACAGATGAAATAATAGCTTCTGCTTCAGAACCTTCTGTTCCTCTGTTCTCAAAATAAATTTGTGAATTAATAGAGAAATTTCTAGAACTATCAGCAATAGCAATATTATCAACAGTTCCAGATCTTACTTCAGAAATACTAGCAACAAGTCCTTCTCCATTTCTCTGCATTCCTGCCGAGTAAATCTTTTTGGCATTCTTAGGAATGTCATTCTGATTAATATCAGAATTGTAATTACTATCAATAGGTAGAGAGTAAAAATTCTCTCCTAGAACGTACGGGTACTGCGGTACTTGATTGCTATCAATAGTAATGAAATAAGCATAAGTTCCTTTCGGAAATTCTGGGGTAACACAAAATCTTCCATTGTTCTGATCTAGTGTGCCACTCTTGTGAGTGTAAGTATAATCATTGTTAAATGTGCCTAGTGGGTATTGGGTTAAAGAAGGACCGTCTGAACGAGTTCCATTCAAAGAATAACTAGAAGTCATTCTTGTAATAGAAGAATCTTTGTTCAGTGCCTCAGAATAACCAAATGCACCGTATATTGGATTGCCATCATAAGCAAATCCAATAATAGGAGAATGAGTTTTTTCAGCAGGTTCAGTTCCTGCATTATTAATGTTATCACCTAAAGTAACACGTAAAGCTTTTGGATTAGCAAGATAACCATAACCATATTCTAAAACATTATTATAATTTGCAAAAATGTAACCATTTTCTGTATCAAGATTATTTTCTAATTTTGTATATCTGTTATAATTCCATTCTTTCAACAAAGGAATACCAGTTGCATTTTCTCCAACAGGAATTACATCTACAACAACTGTATCTTGAGTGTAGAAATTACCTTCTGCATTTTTATCAAATCCAGTAATCTCACCATCTGTATTAACAATAGCAGTGAAGTCTGCAAATCTACCTCTTCCTGCTCTATCTCTAATTCTTATAGTTGGAGATGATGAATAGTATTCACCAGCATTATCAATAATTAAACTAGTAACTTTTCCACCTGTTACGACTGCACGAACAGATGCATTACGACCAGAGGTAATAGTAATGTCTGGAGTTCTAGGAAAAACATCAATAGTATCTACAATAATACTTTCTACTACCTGTCCAGTCAATATTGCTCTTGCCTTATTTGGAACTTGGTCAACTAGAACAAAAGGTGGAGATACATAACCTCTACCTTGAGTATTGACTTTAATTTCTTCTAACTTACCAAAACGAATACTATCATGATCCTTGAAACCGTAGACAGGGACACCGTTTAGAAGGATTCCAACATCTCTTCTTGGTGTAGGATATGTCTCGGTAGTTCTAGTAGATTCTTTTCTGATAAGACGAAGAATTTTTTGGTCTAAGAGAGTTTGATTAACTTGAGACCCATCTAGAATCTTATGTGATGGATAACTAGAACTTGTAATGTAATAATACTGATCATCTGCAAAAATAGATGATACATCAGTAGTTAACTCACTTATAGAAGTTTCAATACTAGGTAATGTTGGAACGTCTGGTGCATTTCCTGCATTTTGTAACCATCTTACTTGATTTGTAGATGTATTAATAATTTTAGGATCTTTAGTCTCAAAACCAGGATTAGATACTTGTACTTTATCACCAGGACTAGCATATGGTTGTGTGCTGTCTGGTTTAAGATTATAAATTACACCAAATGTTAAAAGAGTGACACCACTACCACTGATAGTAACTGGTCTGTATACAGAAGTATTAGCAGGATATGCAATAGCTCCTGATGGTTGTCTACTCTTGATAATAAACTGAGTAACAGTTTTCTCTTCAAAAGTAATTGTCTCTTCTCCTAAAAGGATAGATCCAGTTTTACCCCAACCAATAGTGGAAGATACATTGATTCTATTACCAGTGCTATCTGTTCCTGCTACTGATTTTAATAGTTTAGTTTTTGTTGATACCTCAAAAGAACCATTGACTGTCTCTGGTGCTAATACAATATTATAAATTACTTCGTTGTCAGAAGTCCCGTCAGCATAAACGTTATCTACTACAGCATCAGCATATCCATATTCTGTAGTAACTTCTTGTACAATCTTCTTACCAATTAAACTATTGACGTCACCAGATACAACTTTACACTTAAGTGCGTATACATTTATCCAGTCAGCATCAGAAGACTTATATGTAAAATCTCTTGGGTTATAAACTTCTGGTTTGTTACTATCATCCTTTGCAACAATAGTATTAAAAACAAATTTGATGGAACTAGTAGTTCCTTTAGCTTTATAGAACTTCTGGATGTTCTTAATTAAAGTTCTCTTATCTACTTCTCCTCTAAGATACTTTTCTGGGAAAGAACCAAGATACTGAGATTCAAAATTCTTTACTAATGCATATAGAAAAAGATTACTTACATTAAGAACTTTTTGACCAGAGTTATGTGGGGCTGCAACTGTGCTGGTGTAACTTGACGAGTTATACAGATCACCAAGAGTTGTGTTACCGCTAACACCTCTAACTGCGCCCGATAATACTGTTTCTGTTCGTGATTCATAAAAAATTATCTCATCATCAATTTTTATATATCCGTTTTGTTTTGGAAAACTCGTTGCATCTTGTAGTACAATTGTGTCGCTAGTAGTAGTGATACTAACGTCCAAAGTATCAGATTGTCTAAGTAGGTTTTGCTCATAATAATCTATATCTGCGTATTTTTGAATATTGTTAATAATATCCAACGTGCCACCTTGCACTTCCTGCTGCTCATAATACTTTGTGATAAACTTACTAAAAAGTTCATATTCAGTACTGATGAATTCAGGAAGCTGCGTTTCAATTAGAGTAGAAATTCTCTTAGTCTTTACAGCGGGCATTTACTTTACTCTTTGTATGCAGTGAACGAGGAATTAGCAACATCAACGTCAAGGTATACCTCGCGGAGTGCCTTAATGTCGTTTGATAGTGGTTTTACTCTTAGTGAAATACGATTATCAAAGAAACTACCTTTAATGATTGTTAAGGAATACATCTTCAATTCACCTTTTACATAATCTATGTCGCCAATATCGCTGTCTAGGACAACTTTTTCACCAGTTACGCTATCTAGTCTATATAGGACAATTTTACTATTTCTATCTTCAACATAAACATCAAAGTTAGGATATTCAGTGACTCTAAATCCAGTGCTGGAAAGGATTGGATCATCACAGTCTTTGTCAAATGCATTTTGGAAACACACCTCATAATAGAAGGTAGAATTAAGAGAAGGATAGAAATCTTTTCTCATTGTAACCTCTGTTAAGTTAGAATTGATTGAACGGTCTACATCGTCAATAACACCAACCATCTTACTATACCTGAACTTACCATTAAACTTCTCAGTATCACTTGTATCAAGATAAGACTGTACACCACCAATAACCTTGTCTCTAATTTGTGATGTTGTTAGATCTGTTGATAGACTGTTGTAATAGATCTTGCTACTTATCTCAACATATAGAATAGAAGGATCAATTAATCTTGGTTCTACAGATGCAACGACATATTTCTTTAATTTTTCTACAATATCATTTTTTGTTAATGATGTTAGATAGCTAGCATCTTTTGGTTTCAATGCAATAAAGACTTTTCCATATTCAGGAGGATCTTGATCCTCACCACCAAAAATAACTATGTCACTTGTAGCAGGATAAACATCACGCACAATCGCTTCATAGTCCTGTGCGGTCACTGCACGCTCCTGTGTGCCATATGCTTTTGGAGCAGTGTATTTTATCTTAGAGGTACTTTCTATCTCTTCACCACCCGCAGAAGGGGTAGCAGAAGTAATAGATGTAGTAAATGCAGTTGGAGATACACCATTAGGGTTCTCTAGTACACCAGAGAAGACAAATGTACGAACTCCATTACTTTCAGGACCTGCAGTTGTTAAGTAAGATACCTCAATACGTGCATTGTTATCTAACTTCTTACCTAGAACACCATCACCCATAAGAATTTCGTATCTCTGATCCTCAATCTCATCAAGGAAGAAAACTTTAGATGTACCATCAACACCTAGAATGTTATCTGCTACAAGGTATGGTTCACTGAAGCTACCTCCAGTAGGAAACACCTTTACTCTAATAGTATTGGTGTCAATATTTGTATTATCAAGTATAAATCTCTGACTCTTTAATGATGTGTTAACAGTAAAAGTATTAACAAGTAGTGTTCCTTCATTTACAGGAACATTCGTAAATGTTGCAACATTACTAATGACTTGTGCTTTTACATCGTCGTTTACAACATACTGATACACGTTGTTATCATATGAGGAGATAAATCCTGTTCCTTTCTTCAGGATAAGTTCTGTATCAGTTGTTGAGTTGGTATAAGTTACAGTAAAAGAAACATACGCTGTAGGAGACGTAGCACTCTTTGGTCTATACCCTAGTTGCTTCGCAATCGCTACTACGTTGTCTCTTAAGGTAGCAGAATCAATGAACAGTTCATTGACTACCATGTTAGTGTTAAACGCCGTGTAGTAGGTGTTATAAGCAAGTGTGTCAATTAAGGTAGACAATGCAGATCCTTCAAAATCATAGTCAGTAAAATCTGACTGTGCTTTCATGTAATCTTTAAGAGATGCTTTGATATCTTCAAAGTCTAAATTGGCAACCTGTGTGTAAGGCATTATCGTGTACGCTCTAAGATGAACTCTACTGCTACTGGTATGTCTTCTCTTCCAACAATAGTATATTGAAGTTCTACATTATAACCATTGTTGTCAAAATCTGGTTCACAAGTGATCTGTTCTACATTCGCTCTTGGTTCATAGCGACTAATAGTAGTTCTGATCTCCTGCTTGATAGTACCAGCAGATGCATAATCTAAAGGTTCAAATAGAAGGTTCTGTATATCACAACCCAATTCAGGTTGAAATGGTCTTTCACCTTTCTTTGTAAGAAGTAAACCTGTAATTGCCTGAACAATCGCAGCTTTATCCTTCACTGATACTAAGTCATCAGTAACAGGATGTTTCTTAAAGGTAACACTCAAATCCTTGAATGTTTGAAAGGCAGTCATTTAGACACAGCAATAGACTGCTTTTATTTATCCCTGTTCGCTCAACATTTCTTTCTTTACTTCCATCTCCCACAACTCTCTTTCATCATTCTTTGCAATTCTGTTTAACCATTTGTCGGCATCATACTCTGAAATGAGTTTCTTACCACTCTTTTTAAACTCTTCACTTTTGTCTACTTTAATTACCATAGTTTGTCTCCAGTAACTCTTTGTACTCATCAACAAGTTTACACTGCCACCCTTCTGGCAACTTACTTCTATTTAGATCACCCATACACCATTCCATAGGTCCTCTGCTCCTTACGTAGTGTAAGAACAATTGGATATAGTGATCACCATCATACTTACCTTTACGACCATGAGTGCCTACACAACCAAGATAGATGATAGCATCACCTTGCTCTAGTATTACCTCTATTGGATTCTTTTCTGGATCCTCTATGATGAACTCCCATGGTTTATCAGATCCTAGATGTATACTTACACTAATCTCACATGCAGGACGATCATCATGCAGTGGTAAATAAGAACCTTCATTATAGCAACGCATGTATGAGTATGTTGGATACAAAGGCTCTCCTACATGATCTACCATTTTCTGTGTCATATAGTATAAGAGCTCTTGTCCTCCCGTAGGACTTTCATAGAAATAGCAAGGACCACTATATCCGTCTTTGTACGCGGAATCAACACGTCCATGATCGCGGAATTCAACGTATAATGCATTAGCCCACTCTTTAGAAAGGAAGTTCCTCACCACTATGTGGTTTTTCCTCAGCAGTTGCTCGTTCATTAGGTGTTTCCCAAAAATAATCATCAGTATCTCCTAGACGTCCCCAGTTCGTTCCTGACTCTACTTGGTATTCTATAGTAGAAACCTTAAAGTCTGGTGTCTTCGGTTCTTGAGGAGTGATAGAGAGGTCATACAGACGCATCCTGTTATTTGGATACAATGCATACTGTCCATTCTCTAATTGAATGCAATTATGACTCTTATGCTCCTGTGGAACCTCACTCACATTATTATCTACAATATCAATATTCACATGGTAGTTATCTAAAGTAAACAGATACTGCCCATGTATCAACCCGTGGTCTCTTGTCCGTATCTCACAATCCATAGAAGATATAAAACCTTTATTAATAGCCATCACACCATAATCCATACAATTCCAAAATTGCAGATTCTCTAGACTCATATCGGGCGTCGGTGTTTTCGGCGCTCGGAGAAAAGCGGATATAGGTAACTTATCGTACATCGCACCATACTCAGGAAGATACGTCTCAAAATAAAACGCACGACCAGGTATACTTTTCGCAGATACCCATACACCTTCTACAAATTCTCCGTGCCCACTCTGATGGTCAGTAAGGTATTCTTTCCTTACCCATACCTTCTCAGCAGGTAAATTACAAATAAGATTCATGAATTCCGTATTGTGTCAAATCGTATTCTACTTTAGTTTCACCAGCATGTTCTACACGCTTAGGTTTTCCGATCTTATCTAAAATCGCAATCGGAACTTTCTTCTTCGCAATATCATAAGGAATCGGTGCATTCGCTACACACACTCTTATACACTCCAATTCCTCCTGAGTCAATGGAACCATCTCCCAGTCTATCTTAGTGCAACCTGCACCTGCTGCCATCTTCGGATCTACTTCAATCATCTGTGATGAAATACCTCAACGTATGCTTCACACTTCGGACAAGTAAAGCTAGACCAGAAGTCATACTCAGACTCATCTCCGTCATTCAAGTCCATCATATCGTGATCTGCTCCCCAGATCAATTGCGTACCGCAGTGCCAACAGTTCATTGTATTACAGGCATTCTATTATCTTCATAAGGACTCATACTTCTTGGAGGTTCCTGCATAAGTCTTTTCTGAATCATGATGCTGATGGTCTTATCAAACCATGCATCCAGTGATTTAGACATCTGTCTGTAACCAGACCCAACATAAATTTGTCCTGCAAAGACTGCTACAGTCGCAGCACCCCAAAACATGTAATATGCAGATGACTTGAATTGATTCTTACCTTTTCTAATAAAATTTGATTTAGTCATTTCACTTTAAAATATTCTATCATAAGATATGTGTAGTATGCCATAGCACATACACATGCCATTCCAATTATCAGTTCCATTATTTACCTTGTCCTCTATATCTCTTTCTAGCTTTGTTTCTACTTGTCGCAGAATACTTAGTGTGTGATCCAGTACCTTGACGAGTCTTCTTAGGTGTTGACTCTATAGAATCAGCGATACCATAACCACCTTTTGCTTTTGCCATAAATTACAAATTACTTCCTATGATTATATTAGCATGTTGGAAAGGTCCTGTCAACAGTCTGGGTGTTCCTCCTATTACCAACTGAGTTTGATCACCAGTAACAGCAGGTAACTTCCCATCAATATAGACAGTGGTGTTCACTGTAGGAACAATAAACCTATCAGGTGGTGAACATGGTAACAAAGGAATGAGTGGTACACCTTCTGGTGCATCATCACAATCATATGGTTGTTGTACAGTACCTGCAACTATCTCTAAAGTCTGATTACCTACCTTCACAGAAGTTTCAATCGGTTCTCCTCCAATAGCCTTTGCAGCATATGTACAGTTCAGAACAACATTAGGAGTATCTACTGTATCTTCGCTTGCTAGGTTCGGCATTTCTTTATAAACATTTTGAGACGTTTCTTGGCTTGACGAAGTTTCTGAGGTCTTAATGTCCTCTTCTGTTCTTTCTTGCTGTGATGTAACCAGTTGGGAACTTTCATTCTTCTCTCAGAACTTCATCAATGTAATGAGGATGCTCCTTTAAGTAAGGTACATCTTCTTTTGCATGTTGCATTGCATCATATGAACTATCTGCATACTCGCAGATTTCATGGTGATGTCTTTGTTGGTCGTGATAACCTATTGTGTAGTGTGACATTAGACTGCCTTGGCAACTTTTAACAGATCTCCTTTGAGACCTTCTACATTATTATGTAGATAATCCAGAGTCTGGGCGACTGTCTCGTAATTCTCGCCCGAAGGACGCTTATACATCAACGATGGATTCGCTAGCTTTTCCAAAGTTTTCTCTAGGGTGTTCAATTTCTCTGACTGCCATAGGAGTGTTTTCTCCAACTCGTTCAATCTCGCTAACAACTCTTCCATTATTTTGGTCTCCTCCATTATATGCTTTGGATGCTCGTTCTTCAAATTGGTCACAGAAACTATCAAAGTCATTCAGCATGTCTTCATAGTCTAGTCCGTCATCTTCAAAGAATTGGTGTGCGACTTTTTTCATGATTTTTTACCAGGAAAATTTTTTTGGGTTTGAGGTTTTCAAATATCCATTTTCAAATATATTTATCTCTCGTCTGGATACTTTTGTAGGTTAGACAATGGGTAGGAGTCCCAACCCGCTTGGCGACCTTAAGGGCTACAAAAAAAGGGCATATTACTGCCCTTAGTCTGTCTTTCTCTGTGTGGTGGTGCGGTAGAGATTCGGTTTAAAAAGCATGTTCCTCTGGGGTCGCTTACTCTTGCCTACCGCGATGGGACTTACATGTTCTCGGTTGCACTAGATGCTCAAGGCAATGTGCGGTTGAGGGTGGCAATGCCCAACACAGAGCTAGAGGGTTACAGATCCTCTAGCATTTCATCCATCTCTAGTGCGTTGATCTTTGGGTCATCCCATCTCACACCGTCGCCAGTGTTTGGGATGTCGTAGTTCATGAAGATCTC